>ERZ807291.1338-NODE-1338-length-40395-cov-6.369236_pt1 | contig 40395 bp, 34 predicted proteins | sample MGYA00521257_ERZ807291 | MGnify/ENA primary metagenome ERZ807291 (study PRJEB31413, sample SAMN03169783) | marine metagenome | biome: Marine; feature: Water; material: Subsurface seawater | place: North Sea | collected 2011-04-28 | depth 1 m m ...
CCTTTTTTGGCTGATTTATTGGTGCGCACCACGTCTACTATCTTCATTAACTTCTGGCGATTCTCTTCATTGAGTATATTAAAAGCCATCCATCTGCTCTCTGTCTCTGGCACAGGGTTACTAGCTCTCCACCCTCCAATAGCATATTGGTAGAAGTTTTCACATGGATTGACTGTACTGTCTATGAAAGACGTATCAAAGGCCACAGGCTTATCTGCTGTCTCTTTCTGCACTTTGCCACATGCAGCAAAAGCAACTGCAGCAATTAATAACAATGATTTATTCATATATTGATTTTTCTAAATTTAGTGCAAATATATCGCTATGGCTTAATGTATTAAAAAGTAGAGTCGAATTCAATAGACTATACGACAAACTGAAGGAATAAAATAATTACTACGTCCTTCGAATGAAAATACACCTCAAATGTTCCAAAAAAAGAGCACATATAAAAAATGCTTATTTCAAGCTCTTGAACCACTTTTGGAGGTATCCTAGAAAATTGAAATTGAACCAGAAATCAACAATGGTTGAAGTCCCTTATTTCATATTCACGTCCAGCGCATCACGTAAAGCATTGCCAAGAAAATTGAAGGACATTACCAAAAGCATAATACAAACACCAGGAATTATTGCAAGATATGCCGCATCAAAAACAATATAGTTGTAGTGTTCCTTTATCATACTTCCCCAACTGGGCATAGGTGCTTGCACTCCAAGTCCTAAAAAGCTTAGACCTGCTTCCAGTAAAATAGCACTCGCAAAATTAGCTGCACACACCACAATGATAGGTGCCATGATGTTGGGTAAGATATGCTTAAAGAGGATTCTTACATGTCCAAAACCTAGCACTTTAGCTGCTTGAATATATTCCATTTCTTTAATCTGAAGCACTTGCCCACGAACAATACGCGCTAGCTCTACCCACATACTCAGCCCTATAGCTAAAAAGACTTGATATAACCCTTTCTCTTGAAAAGCAAAACTAATAGCAATAGCAATAAGCAGACTGGGAAGGCTCCAAACTACATTAATCAGCCAAAGGATAAGACTGTCTACCCAACCACCAAAATAACCGGCCAGTAGGCCCAATGTAGTCCCGATAAAAAGCGTAATCAACACAGCCATAAAACCTACTAAGAGTGATACTCTTGCTCCGATAATCACTCTACTAAGGACATCACGCCCGTAGCGATCTGTGCCAAGCACAAACGTACGGTGTACGATATCTTTTTCGGTAATCTCAGTTTTGGCAGGCTGCCACATCTCAAGACCATTCTTATTATACACCACATAGCTATCTGCTTTCCACTTTGCTATGGGAATATAGTCATATGCCTGCTCCTGTCCACTAAGTAGTCGGGTAACAAATGAGACTTTTTCTGCATCCTTCTTAGTCCCGCGAAGCATCGCCACCTGAAAACCTGGTTTTTCTATAGCTACTTCGAGGTGAATATCGTTTGCTTTAGGAGTGGCATCTGGCGTGATAAGATAACCAAGCACAGCCACTACAAGTAGTAGACTGATAAAAATGAGTCCTGCAAAACCCAGTCTATTTTTGACGATTCTTTTGAGCATTCTGATGCTTGATTTCTATGGCCGTAAGTACTGCCATGAAACTGTACAATGGTACCGCTATTTTATCAAACTCTATATAGTTATTGAGCACAGCATGCGTAAAATAAGTCACAAGACCGAGAAAAACTGCTAGACTCAAGTACTTCGCACTCCCGCTCAATACCCGCTGATGCTTAAACCCTAAACTAAACACCCAGACTACTATACTTACAAATAATACTGCTCCCGGCAGTCCGCTCTCTGCAAGGGGACGCAGATACTCAGAGTGTATGCCACCCAGAGTCCCAGCATTCGTACTTATTATAGTCATCTCATGGGGTAACTGAAACTGTCCATATTGAAAAGTATATGTCCCCGGTCCCCAACCTACCACAGGCTTCTCTTCCCACATACGAGAAGCAGAGCTCCACCGGTTAAACCGTTCTAAGTTAGAGGGATCTGAAGATACATTCCCTACAGATTGTAGATGGTTTTCTATGTTATCGTCCGACTCTTTTTTATTTCGTGATAGACCAGTAAGTAGGTTATCCATATTACTCGCCAAGTAAGCTCCTCCTACCAATGCAATAAGCACCAAGTAGTGAAAACGTATCTTCATCCGGAGAAGAGCATAAATACCAAGAGCTGCCACTAAACTGACCCAAGATGCACGTGTAAAGGAAAGCGCTACTGCGACTACTAAAAACAAGAAGAGCAAAACACAGACCACTCTGAGCCATAGTCCATATTTAAGCCAGCTACCGTGTAGCGCAAATACGAAAAGTACCGGGACTACAAAAGAAACACACGCCGCATACATTCCGTGATCTGGCAGAAACGGACGCATAGCAGTGTAAGCATACGATCGACTAAACCCACCTTGAGAGTGCATAAAAAGGGTATACGCTGCCAATAGTACTATGGATATAGTAAATAGCCATATAAATTTTTTAGCCATGCTTTCATGCTGAAAGTACCTAGAAAGCAAGAAATAAAACACCACTAAGTACCAGCTTTTCATGAGTACATATTTTACACTAATGAGAGGCATAGTGCTGGTAATAGCCGTGACCAGCAACCATCCAAAATCTGCAATAATTAGCACACTCAGCATGACACTCACTTCTGGAAATTTGAGCGTCCGAGAACTAATGAGTTTTAATAATACACCAATAAAGAGTAAAATGATAATAGGCTCAGTAGGTATACTTAGATTTACCGTACTGTACCGCTCATCTATAAGGTGTACAGACAATGGAGTAGTAAATGCAAGAAAATAAAGTAGGTATTTGGGCTTGTTAATCCCTACCCAAATCAATGTGATGACCACAGGGGCTGCTAGCGCTAAATAAAAATCTAGGTATACTGCGGCTAGGCAGTAGGCTAGAAAGATACCACACCAGAAGTACAGCTTTTTTATGTCTACCGACATACCCATCTACTTTTTCAGTAGATTCATTTGATTCATAATAAGAAGCACTACAATGCTAAAGAAGCCTACAGCTCCTGTTACCAGTAAAACGATTAGAGAACGAACAGGATATGTTTTCTTCTCTGCCGGTGAAGCATTAGTAAGGATAAATTTTTGAGGGACCGTTTGCTCTACATCTACCTTGGACCTTTCGTACCTTTTTCGGAGCTTACTTAGGCTCTCTAGTTCCAGTATCAGCGTTTCATTGAGGTATGTGAATTCCCCAGCATACGCTGCCAGTTTATCTTGCACAGCCTGTAATCGTTTACCTTTAGAAGAATTTGCGTCTACTTTATATAGTTCTTCTGCTATAGCTCTAGACTGCTCTTCGTAGTTGGTGATTCCCTTCTGTCCAAGCTCTTTAAGGCGTGTACGTAAATCTACTACCATCTTCTCTTTATTCCTAAATTCTCCCTCTACAATCTCCAATGCTTGAAGTGAGACTTGCTTCTGTATTTCAGTTTTGACACTATCGTAAATAGCTCCTATACCATTTGCGATTTCAGCAGCTTTTATGGGGTCTTCATCCAGTACAAGTATCTCCACCGCTAGGTGACGCGTTCTATTAAACTGGATATTACTTTTCATCTTATTCCCTAAATCTGTAAATGGACTGCTTCCTTTAGCATCTATTCCATAGTGATTCATTAGGTCAAAATTTTTGATAATTCTACTTTGTAGTGCAGAAGAGTTGAGTAATTGCAACGCATTTTCTGCTTCTTCTTCCTCACCGAATGCAAGTGGATCTGCCTGACGCTGAGTCAAGTCTGTAAACAAGGCATTCCCTATTGAATTAATGGTAGTAGGGTAAAATACAACCTGAGATTGATACTTCGGTTTTATTATAAATGGTGCTGTGAGCACTGCAGATAGTATAGCTGCCGACAATGCAATTATTAACAAGTGCTTTCTGTACTTCCATACAAGAGATACAATATCCACAAAATTAAAATCAAACTCTTTATTTTGGTTCATTCCGAAATTTTAAAATAAGGTTGCAAAGGTAAATGAATAGGCCTATTTACTATCATTTTCTTCGCAATGACTTAAGATGCCTATATTCAAACAGTTTAAAAAGATACGCTCCTATAAGTATGGTCACTGCTATCATCGTAAAATGAACGCGAGTAGTTGCAAAATATTGCTTGGCACAAATAATAGTCACCACTAAAGCAGCTCCCCCTGCAAGTATCGAAATAGTCTGACTCAGCCCCCATTTCAGATTAAACTTTCTGAAACAAATAACGTAGCACATTACACCAAAAAACAGTTGACTTACTAGGGTAGCTAAAGCCGCTCCTTGAGCTCCATACGTTGGAATAAGTGTGTAGTTTAACACTAGATTCATACCCAATGTGAGTGCTGCAAATCGATTTAGCCATTTCAACTCATTTGCTGCAGTGAGCAAAGCACCGTATATCAGCATGAGTACGCTCCCTAAAAAACTGAACATTAGGAAAGTAAATACTTCTGCAGAATCAGAATTAGCTCGAGCAGGATTAATCACTTCTAACATGTCTAACCCGTATACTGCGCTAAGACTCGCTAATAGGATACCGCCAAAAAGAAGCAACCGAGCTGTATAGCTACTGATCTTACGAATAGCCTCAGCATCCTTAATATTTTTACTGAAAAATGGAAGCAAAACACCACTAAACACTTGAGCAAAGCCCATAATAGCAAAGTAGAATCTATACCCCAATGCATATATCCCAACCTCCGCATCTCCACGAAGCTGTTTTATCATCACAGCATCTATATAGGTAAACAAACCCATAAGTGTCACCAGCAGAGCAAAAGGCCATGCCTTCTTCATCAAAGGCTTTAAACTTTCAAGATGAAAAGAAATACGCATGCTCTTCAAGTTATTTTTTAAAAAAAATAAAAGCACAAGGAGAACGATAGATAGGCTCAATACTTGAGCCATAGCAAATCGTGAAATACTTAATGATAAAGATGGAATACCTCCCCAAAGCAATATACTTACAAAGGATATAACCAACAGTCTATCCAAGACCATAAAAACTCCATCCAACTTAAATCGCTGAAGACTTGCTACAATACTTCTGAAGTATTGGACGAAAGAAGACAGTATCTGAATACAACAAAGTATGATGAGTAAACCAAACTCCAATGAGGAGTAACCTAGCACATAACCTACACCGAATACGATAGCCACATAGACCACAGAAAGTAGCATCTTTAGTCCCAGAATAGAACCGGCTAATGACGCAATCTTTGAGGTATCACGCGCTACTATCGTAGTACTAAAATTATTTAACCCCAGATCCAGTACGATAAAAAACAACATACTCGTATTAAATAGGGCGAAGTAATTCCCATACACTTCAGGGCTTAGTGCATCCTGCACTGCAGCATCTATTACAAGTATCCAGACAGGTTTCACAAGCAGATTCAATACCTGCATAAACGCTATATCCGAGAGATACTTCTTGAGCATCTATTATACTTTGACTGTTTGCTCGTCCTTATATTCCACCCTACGCGTAATGGCCAGCAGAAAGAATCCTACAATAAAAAATGCCATCAACATAAGTACTGAAACCCGCATACTACCAAAATACCCTTCTAAGAAACCGAACAATAACGGTCCTACGATGAGGCCCAATTTTTCCATTACATCGAAGAAACTGAAAAACGAAGCATTGTCGTCGGTAGGTGGGAGCATCTTACTGTACGTACTTCTACTAAGCGACTGAGTGCCGCCCATTACGAAACCTACTAACCCGGCCAACACATAAAACTGCACCGGTGTAGTAATGTAGTACGCTATAATGGTACAGATTACCCATATCACTGCTGCTAACATTAACGTACGAAGATTACCAAGTCTAAAACTAATATTTGACATGGCATATGCTCCGCCTATGGCAATCAATTGGATTAATATGATGCTCACAATAAGACCGGTTTCTCTGGTTTGCCACCATACAGGATTCTGATCCGCTGGCACCCACGCTATTTCTTTACTTGCGAATAAGACCGCCAGCAGCATTACCGTTTGAACTCCCGTATTGTAGGTAAAATAACTCGCCAAGAACATTCTCACCTTGGGATGCTGTCGCAATTGCTTCCAAACTTTGAGTAGCTCTTTATAGCCATTCAGTATTACATTCTTTCGTTTCGCCTTAGCCGCATAGTGGCTCTTATTGGGTAAATAGTAATACGTGTATTGAGCAAAACCTATCCACCAAACACCAACTAATAGGAATCCTGCTTTTATGGGCATTAAATGGGTAAACTGACTTAAAATAAGAATAGTGATCAGCAGTAAAACACTACCAAAATAGCCTAAACTAAATCCTTTAGCACTTATGGCATCATGCTTATCCTTATCTGCTATTTCCAATAAAAATGAATTGTAAAAAACGATGCTTCCCCAAAAACCAATACTGGCTATAAAAACTGAAAGCATACTCAGCTCTAATTGCTCTACATCGAAGAAGTATAAGCTCATACAAGCAAATGCGCCAATATAACAAAATATTTTCAGAAACATTTTTTTGGTCCCAGAGTAATCTGCGATACCAGATAATATAGGAACTAAAAGTACAACGATAAAAAAGGAGGCGGAGTAGACATACGAGTACAGTTCTGTATTCACAAATTTCTTTCCAAAAAACATCACCATATCAACTGATTTGCCTCCGATAGTTTCGACTAAACCATTACTTTCAGCATACCTTTTAGTGACTGTTACGTAAAAGATAGGAAATATAGCAGTAGAAATTATAAGATTATAAACGGAATTGGCCCAATCGTAGAAAGTCCAAGCGTTTATTACTTTAGGGTCGTTTTTTTTGAATATGAATGCCACAACGTTTCTTCAAATCAAATCAAAAAAACCGAACAATAGGCAATAATTTTAAACTACGCTGCTTTTAAGCGTAAACGTTCTATCACCTTTTCAGCCTCATCTAGACCTATAGTCACCTCCGTAATCGTATCATCAGAAGGAGATTCATACATGTAATCGCTTAGAATGGCTTCGCATACTGAGCGCAAACCTCTAGCTCCAAGCTTAAATTCCAGTGCTTTTTCTACGATGTAGTCTATCACACTATCCGCAATAGTTAATTTAACTCCTTCCATCTCAAACAGAGCAATGTACTGACGTATAAGCGCGTTCTTAGGCTGAAGCAATATCGCTTTCAGTGTATCTGCATCCAGCGGCTTAAGCGCCGTCAAAATAGGAATACGACCAATGATCTCAGGAATAAGCCCAAACTGCTTTATATCTCCAGGAATAGCATATTGCAAATACTCCTCTGTAGTAATGTCAGCCTCCTCAGTAGCTTTAAACCCAAGAGAATTAGCCTTCATCCTACGAGAAATAATTTTATCTATTCCGTCAAACGCTCCACCACATACAAATAAGATGTTCTTGGTATCTATCTGTACCATCTTCTGATCCGGATGCTTACGTCCTCCTTGCGGAGCTACATTGGCTACCGTACCTTCTAGTATCTTAAGCAGACCTTGCTGAACTCCTTCCCCACTTACATCTCTTGTGATGCTAGGATTATCGCTCTTACGCGCTATCTTGTCTATCTCATCTATATAGATTATGCCTCTTTCTGTAGCCTCTTTATTGTAATCTGCAGACTGATAGAGCCTAGATATAATACTCTCTACATCCTCTCCTACATAGCCTGCTTCTGTGAGCACAGTAGCATCCGCAATACAAAAAGGCACCTCAAGTGAACGAGCTAAGGTTTTAGCTAACAGCGTTTTACCTGTCCCTGTCTCCCCTATAAGTAGCACGTTTGACTTCTCCAGCTCTACACCGTCCTTGCTCACATGAGTCAGACGCTTGTAATGATTATATACCGCTACACTAAGTGTTTTCTTGGCTGCATCTTGACCGATAACATACTCATCTAAGAGTGCTTTAATCTCCTTTGGCTTCTTGAGCTCAAACTTGAGTTTCTTTCCTGGTTTAACCTTGCCACCACTTTCATTGATGACTATTTCATTTCCTTGGTGGATACAATCTTCACAGATATGAGCATCTATACCCGAGATAAGAAGACCTACATCTCCTTTACTTCTACCACAAAATGAACAAGAAAGTTCTGTATCTTTTTTTGCCAAAACTTATTTTGTTTTTCGTTCTAACACTTCGTCAAGCATACCGTAATCTTTGGCTTCTTGAGCAGTCATCCAGTAGTCACGCTCACTGTCTTTTTCAACTTTCGCATATTTCTGACCACTGTGGCTTGCTATGATATCATAGAGTTCTTTTTTGAGCTTTAATATCTCTTTTACGGTGATCTCCATGTCCGTAGCTTGACCTTGAGCACCTCCTAGAGGCTGGTGTATCATCACACGGCTATGCTTTAGCGCAGTACGTTTACCTTTCGTACCTGCACACATTAGCACTGCACCCATACTGGCAGCTATACCTGTACAAATGGTAGCCACATCTGGAGCTATGTACTGCATGGTATCATAGATACCAAGACCTGCGTGTACACCACCGCCTGGGCTATTGATGTATATCTGAATATCGCGCTTAGCATCTGTACTTTCTAAGAAAAGCAGTTGAGCTTGAACCACATTAGCTATGTAGTCATCTATACCTGTACCTAAAAAGATTATTCTATCTGCCATAAGTCTAGAGAATACATCTACCTCTCTAAAAGGCATCTGACGCTCCTCTATCACTGTACGGGTCATATCTTGTGGTGTATGAATAGAGCTATCGATATAGTGATCGACTTTAGTGCTGCTTATTCCTTGATGTTTTATCGCGTACTTTCTAAATTCTTTTCCGTAATCCATATTATTCTTTCGTCTGTCAAATGTAAACAATTCATGTATTAATCTGGTTTCAAAAAAAAACCACTCGGTACCCCGAGTGGTTTTTTCTACAGACAGCTTATTCTATCCTTTCTCGTTAAACTTTTTTACTTCATCGTAGAACTTGTCTACTGCTAATTTCTTAGGCTTGATGGTAATCAGCTCTTTCACTTTATCCAGTACTTTCTTATCTACGACTACATCACGTATACGCATTAAGTAACCTTTATCTTCTCTGTTTTTAGCTTCAAAGTTTTGAACCATCGCAGGATCAGGGTTATTAAGACCGTACTGTCTTAGCATCTGTGCGGTGTAAGCGAAGGAAGTTTGATTAATATCCTCATCGGTTACTTCTACATTTTCCTGTTCTGCTATTTTCTCTCTTATTAGTTGCTTCTTAAGTACACCAGATTCTTTGCTATACAGCTCATCTATGTTCTCCGCAGTATAGGTCTCAGGCTTGGTACCTTGTAACCATCTCTTTAAGAAATCATCAGGAAGGCTCAGCTTGTGATTCGCATCAAGCACTGCATTGATTTCTGCTTCTAGTTGCTTCTCAGCTTCTGCCACATAATATGCTCCTAGATTTTCTTCTATCTTCTTCTTAAACTCTTCCTCATTAGCTACAGCTCCAGGTCCCATTACGAGGTCAAAAAATGCTTGATCTAGTTCTGCTTCCTTTACTCTTCTAATTTCCTTTACTTCTCCTTTGAACGTCTTATTGAGGGTAGGAATTACATCTTTCTCTATACCTAGAGACTGAGCAATTACCATTTCATTGTCATTGAAGAGATCAAAAACATTCAGTTCGAGTACATCACCTGTACTTACACCTACGAGTTGTTTTTTCACTTTCTTACTTTTCACTACTTCAGGTAGCACGGTCACTTCTTGCTCAAAGATGCCACCATCCTTGTGCTCACCTTTTTTATCTACCTCCGTCATCAACATTACGACTGAGTCATTTTCTGTCTCAGACTTGTCTACTACATCGAGCTTTCCGTTTTGCCTTCTTAGGTTCCTAATTTCAGTCTCTATTTCCTTACCATCTAGCTCTATCTCATAACGCGTTAGCTTATCCTTAGTGCTGATGTTTAAATCAAAGACAGGAGCTAATCCTAGATCGAAGTGAAATGTAAAGTCACCGTAATTATCAAAATCGGTTTCACCTTCTTTTTCTTCACTTGTCATCGGCTGACCTAAAATATCGATCTTGTTATCTTGAAGATACTTATACAGCTGCTCAGAAGTCAGTCTGTTTACTTCTTCGAATAAAGCACTTCTGCCGATCATCTGTTTCACCATTCCTATCGGAACAGTTCCTGGTCTGAAACCTGGAATTTTAGCTTTTTTACGATAGTCTTTAAACTGCTTGTCTAAATTCTCTTTGTAATCCTCGTTTGTGATTTGTACGCTTATGATAGCGTTGAAATCATCTTTTTTTTCAAAGGTAACGTTCACTGAAGTCTCTATTAATAAAGTGTGTATGTGTTAATTTGATGCTTAAAGCTTTGTCCTTAAAAAGGCAGTTTCTATAAAAGACAAAACCCTGTTTTAGCAGGGCTTTGTACTCTTCTATAGTGCGGGCGAAAGGACTCGAACCTTCACACCGTGAGGCACTAGATCCTAAGTCTAGCGTGTCTACCAATTTCACCACGCCCGCTTAGCTCCTTGTTAAAGGGCTGCAAATGTAAATTTATTTTAACAACCTTTCAATCTTTTTTCAAAAAAAAATCCTTCTCACCAAAGTAAGAAGGATTTTTCTGTATGTAACAGGCTAAAGCCCTTAGTTTACTTGCATTCTTTTAGTAATGCTGTGATCTTCTGTTGTTAGCGTATAGAAGTACATCCCGCTAGAAAGCCCATTTGCATCGATAGTTACAGTATGATTACCTGCACTCATTACTCCAAGGTCTCCTTGATTTACTACATTACCAAGCATATCTGTCACAGTAAGTGTCATAGTGCTATTACTACGCAGATAGATAATTACATCTGAAGTCCCTCTGAAAGGATTCGGTTGATTTTGACTTACTACGAATACTTCTGCTTTCTGTCCATCTTCTACAGATGCAGTGCGCACTCTATTACCCAATACATCATTTAATATATCAGAAGTAGGCACAGCTACATATCTCATAGTACACTCTTCATTTGGGTGTGACCCTGCGTTAGCAGAGTGATTTTGCAAGTGAGTACCAGGATAAGTATCCTCTTGATAAATTATGTGAAGGAAGTCGTTTGATCTTTTTGCTACACACGGAAAAGCACATTCCATTGTACCATCTTGAGTTATATTTTGAGGACCTTCCCAAGTCGCACCACCATCCGTAGAGTATGAAACAAAAATATCTTTAAAATTAGCGTTTAGAAAGTGAGTAACATTCTCCGCTGCACCGTGATAAACTACGAATAAATTTCCTTCTGCATCTACGCTAGCCGTTGGTATACTTACTGCAGAAGTAGTACCTGTACGCGCTGCTGAGAGTAGGTTTCCAGGAATATTACCGGAAGCATCTAATCTATTCACCGTTTCTGCTGTGATATCGTATACTCCGTTCTCATCTCTATCCACTGGACCACCAGCAAATCGTGGTTCTGTATCTCCTTCTTTCCAATGCATCACACCTGTAACGTTAAGGAAAAAACTTGTTCCAGTGTCGCCATCTTCAGTAAGACCGCCTAACACTTGGCTTCTTCCCCAGAATGCATGTACAGTTCCAGTAGCATCTATCAATACATCTACTGCTCCATCGTTGGTGAACATTGAATCTGCATTCAAAAGCATTTGAGCAGCAGCTCTTGGGCCTTTATATGGCAGGTTATCTACATCTGTGTAGGTCCAAGTTTGACCATTATTCGTAGATTTCCACAGCGATACTGGCTCGCCGAGTCCACCTATTACGATAGCAATAATTGAGTCTCTAGCATCAATAGCGTAGTTATCTCCGCCACCTCCTGCATACAATGAACTGTCGTAACCTGGAAGTAACATGTGTGCTACTTCTGCAGTATCTCCTGACACACTCCATCTGCTATAGGTAGTAGGACTGATTACACCATCTATAGTAACCACAGGCACATTAGACGCTTCACTAGACCAGTAGTTTGAGATAGTATGTATCTTGTCATTTGAAGCTACACTTCTATTCCAAATAGGTACTCTATTTACATTTACAACGGTCTCATCATCTAAGCGACCTGCTGAAGTTGAAAAATTTAGAGATCCTTTTGCATCATTCCTAGAAGTAATAAAACCTCCCACTGTAGACTGGTGAGCCATTACTAGTTCTGTTCCGTCATCTAATAACATAATAGAAGGCCATCCTGATCTGAAATCATCTCCAGCTTCCTCTATTCTCTCTGACCTGCTTGCATACCAGTCTGTACCATCATTGTAATTATATCCTGTACCTCTACCTGGATATCCAGTACCTGCATCTGGACTACCTGTCCATACTGCAGAGATAGTTCCATCTTCATGAAGAATAATTCTGCGTCCTGAACTAGCATTGGTCTGTAAATCATAGAAAGTCTTCCCTAAATCAATAGCACTAAAATTTTGATCTTTTTTGTTTTTTCCCGGAGCGGCTAATACCGTTCCTTGACCTACTGGAACAGCTACATCAATAGCTTTATACGATTCCAATGTGGCCACGTTATTCTCAAAATTCGGCATTTTTAGTTCCTTAATTCCACTCTGAGCCAGTAGCAAGAATGGCGCGGATAATAATACTGTAAGTACGGTTTTTTTCATTTGTTCTGTGTAAAGTTTAATTGTGTTGGGCAAATTAAATAATTATTGCATCATTATCAGGTAAAACTTAACTAAATGCTTAAAATCTTTAGTATCGTCTCCTCTAAAAGCGCCTTTTCACTCTCTCCTCCTGGTTTTATTCCTTTAAATTTTAAGTCACAGTCATTGATACAATCCATGACCGATACGATTTTATTGCCACCGTAGTTTCTAGCTGCTTCTCTATACTCACTCATAGCGAAGAAGGGTATTCCTACGGCACTCATTATTTCTTTATCTGTACTACGTGTCATACTCTGAACTATAGACACTTTACGGAAATACCCATATAGCGTCGCATTAAGTACTACCAATGGATACTCCTTGGTATGTGACGTAAAGTAATTTACAATCTCTACTACTTGTGTTCGCTTTTTTTGAGCCAACGCCTTCTGCAAACCAAAAATATTGAACTTTTTATTAATCCCCACATACTTCTGTATGTGTTCTTCTCTAATTTTACTGCCTTTTTCTACGTTGGAAAAGACCTTATCTAGCTCTTGAAGTATGACCGAAAAACGAGCTGCACTATTTTCCACTAATAAGTGAAGTGGTTTAGGCTCTATATCATACCCTTGATCTTGGATATAGCTATGTACTACGGGTATTACATCCTTATCAGCGATGGGGTCTGCATTAAACACTTTACCCGACATGGCAAACGCTTTGGCCAATTTTCTGTTCGAAGGTATTTTTTTGCCCGGATGATACCAGACCAATACTGTACTCGGCACCGGATTTTTAAGATACTCTTCTATCTCCTCCGGTTTGCGGCAGTACTGTGCTTCTTTATAGATTATAAGCTGCTTATCTGCCATCATCGGAAATCTGCGGGCCAAGTTTACCAGCTCACTAGCCTCCGTTTCTTTGCCATAAAAGGTATGATGATTAAAACTCGCTGTAGCTGGGTCCACTACCTTTTCTTCTATTTTGTCCAATAATTGCTCTAAAAAACGGTACTCCTCCCCTTGCAGAAGGTATACAGGCAGTACCTCCCCCTGCTCCAGTTGTTGCATTAATGCATTGAAATCACTGTACGAACTACTACCTTTGGCCATCTTAATTTAGAATACGGTGCAATTAAACTTCGAAAAGTTTAACTTTCAAATAAAATCAGATAATAATGGCAAGAACGAGATTTATGATCTGGTTCGAAAAAAATATGTGCCCCTCACTCCCGAAGAATGGGTGAGACAACATACCTTACATCAACTGATAAAAAACGGATTTGCCGCAGGCAGAATGAGTATTGAAAAGACGCTACCCAATAGCAAAAAAAGGTACGATATCATCTACTACAGCAGGGAAGGAACGCCAGAACTACTCGTAGAGTGCAAGGCTCCATCCATAGCTATTACGCAAAAAACAATAAACCAAGTAGCCGGATATATCACCTTACAAAACGTAGAAAAGATACTCCTCACCAATGGACTATCTCACTTCTATATAAATCGTGGAGAAAACGGGCTAGACATCCTCAATGAATTCCCGCTTTTTACTCTGAAATAAAAAGCGTTTTTTTGCCACCAAATTAGAAAAAATGGCAATACTTATTATCGTAGTGTTCGTACTAGGCTATGCAGCTATAGCACTGGAGCATCCTCTCAAAATAGACAAAGCCGCTAGTGCACTCGTAACAGGTATGGTATGCTGGGCGATCTACGTATTCTCACTCAATGGAGGCGGTCACGATATCATTCATACGATTGAACACGGGGCTAATGGTGAAGGAGGTTTATATCACCACATGTTTGACATTGCCAACATACTCTTCTTCCTTATGGGAGCTATGACTATCGTAGAGCTCGTAGATGCTCACGAAGGTTTTGCCGTAATCACGGATAGAATAAAGACAAAAAACATTACAAAATTGCTCTGGATCATATGCATCCTTACGTTCTTTTTCTCAGCAGCACTGGATAACCTGACCACTACTATAGTAATGGTGTCTCTGCTTCGTAAGCTCATAAAAGACCAAAAGACACGATGGGTATTTGTAGGAATGGTCGTAGTAGCTGCAAATGCGGGTGGAGCTTGGTCACCTATAGGAGACGTCACCACTACTATGCTTTGGATAAAAGGACAATTACCCGATGTGCCAAACATTATCATTGACCTTATTCTGCCGAGTCTTGTTGCACTACTTGTTCCATTGGCTATACTCAGCTTTACGTTTAAAGGTGAAGTGGAACGTCCACTTAAGCAAGAAAACGCAGACCACTACCTTAATCCTACCACATCTGGCGAGAGAGTATCTGTGTTTATTTTAGGTCTAAGTGGACTAATCTTTGTTCCATTCTTTAAAACGGTAACCCACCTTCCTCCTTTTATGGGAATGATGCTAAGTCTTGGGATAATATGGACCATTACTGAGATTATGCATAAGGGTAAAAGTAAGTCTGAAAAGCAGCCCCTCTCAGTTATTGGGGTTTTACAAAAAATAGATGTGGCCAGTGTGCTTTTCTTCTTGGGTATATTAATGGCGGTAGCAGCTCTTCAAGAATTTGGTCATTTACGCACAGCAGCTCTTGCGCTAGACAGTGCCTTTGGAGGAGATATTTTCTCCATTAATATCGTAATAGGACTACTCTCTAGTATCGTAGATAACGTACCGTTAGTAGCAGCAGCACAAGGAATGTACGACATTGTACCTACAGGTGAATTTGCTGCCAATGGTCACTTCTGGGAACTGCTCGCGTATTGTGCTGGTACAGGAGGAAGTGCACTAATAATAGGTTCTGCTGCAGGTGTGGCAGCTATGGGATTAGAGAAAATAGACTTTATGTGGTACCTTAAGAAAATAAGCTGGCTAGCTATTATTGGCTACCTTGCAGGTGCAGCAACATATTATTTGATGCACCTATGATAGATGGTAAAAAAGTAGTCGTAGTTTTTCCAGCATACAATGCTGCAAAAACCCTCGAAAAAACATACAAAGAACTTCCTTTTGATATAGTAGATGAAACCATATTAGTAGATGATGCTAGTAAGGATGATACTGCAGGTTTAGCCAAACGCATAGGTGTGAATCACGTTATCGTCCACGATAACAATCGTGGATACGGAGGAAATCAAAAAAGCTGCTACAATAAAGCAGTTGAAATAGGTGCAGACATCGTGATAATGGTGCACCCTGACTACCAGTATACTCCACTGCTCGTAAAAAGTATGTGCAGTATTATTGCAAACGGAGTTTTCCCTGCAGTATATGCTAGCCGTATATTGGGCAAAGGAGCACTTAAAGGAGGAATGCCCTGGTACAAATATGTAGCCAACAGAATCCTGACGTTATTCCAAAACATACTAATCAATCAAAAACTAAGCGAATACCACACTGGCTATAGAGCCTTCGATACGCGCATCTTTGACAAGATAGATATTGAGAAAAATTCAGACGACTTTGTCTTTGACAATCAGATGACTGCTCAAGTCTTCTTTGCCGGTTTCGAAATCGGTGAAGTGACATGTCCGACGAAGTATTTTGATGATGCCAGCTCGATTAATCTCAAGCGTAGCTCTATTTATGGATTAGGCGTATTGCTTGTATCCATTCAGTATCGCCTAGCAAAATGGGGCGTGAGTAAGTTCGGTATATTTGAATTAAAGAAATAGCAACCTAGAACTCACTACTGACAGTACTTCAGCAGGTAGTCTAGTCCTACATCCCCAGCATTTTTCCAGTATTTACACGCATCTTCTTTATTGCCCAGTCGGTATTCTGCTATGCCTAAATTAAAATACGTTAGCTTGGTATCGGGGTGCATATAAAGTATGGCTTTTTTAAAGTCTACTTGTGCTTTCTTGTATTCCTCTAGCTGAATGTAGAAAAACCCTCTATCAAAATAATAGGTAGGATCATCTGTTTTCACAGCGATAGCTTTAGTATAATCATCTGCAGCTAAACTATACTCCGACTGACGTGCATAGCACTCACCTCTCATTACAAATGCTTCGTGATCTTCGTCGTTGGCCATTAGATAAATATTTAGGTCTTGAAGCGCTTGGTTATATGCCCCAAATTCATAATGGTATTTACCCCTTAAAAAATAAGCATCCATAAAAGTAGGCAACTTACTTATACACGCATCTAAATCACCTATGGAGCCTACAGTGTCTTTCATTAGGTATTTCACTCGGGCTCTTTGAATTAGTTCGGTAGGGCCTTTTGCCTCAAGTGTAGCTATCTTTTCCATGTCGGCAAAGGCCTCTTGATGCATGGAGTTTTTCACTTCTATATCAAGTCGTGATAAATAGCCATTGATATCATTCGGATTGAGCAGTATATACATGTTCAGATCATTCAACGCTTTCTGTTGCTCACCGAGAGCCATAAAAACATACGCTCTGTTATAGAATGCGTCACCCACTCCCGGATCTATAAGAATGCATTGATTGAGGTCCTTTAACGCTTTATTGTGTTGCTCAAGTTGTGCAAAAACACTTCCCCTACCCCAATAGGCCTCGGCTAACTTAGGGTTTCTGACTATAGCAGAATCGAAGTCCTTAATGGCTCCAAGCATGTTACCCTCTTCAAATTTATCTATGCCTGAATTGTAAAAACTCAAGGCATCTTGCTGTGCCATAGCTGTATAAGAACCTATGACTATTAGTAGACTAAAAACGAACTTCATTATATATTGTTGCAATGTTAAAGTTACTAAATACAATATTTGTGCCTTTGTTTCCACAAGCCAGTCAAAATAGATACATAAATGAACATCTTAGCTAAAAAAGAAAACAAACTCTTCCTTATCCTAGGTGGATTTTTCATTGCAAATGCCCTCATTGCCGAGTTTATTGGTGTTAAGATATTTTCTTTAGAAGGTACTTTAGGCTTAGAACCATTTCAATATATGCTTTTCGGTGAGCGGATGAGCTTTAACCTAACTGCAGGTGTAGTTTTATGGCCTGTAGTCTTTGTTATGACTGACATCATAAACGAGTATTATGGCACCCGCGGTGTAAAATTCCTTTCGTATTTAGCGGTAGGTTTAATATCCTTTGCATTCTTGATGGTCTATGCCGCCATTCATCTTTCGCCTGCAGATTGGTGGGTAGAAAGTGCAGCAGATCAAGGTGTCCCAAACTTTCAATTGGCATTTGCAAAAATATTTGGTCAAGGACTATGGATTATACTAGGGTCATTAGTCGCTTTTTTAGTCGGACAGATACTCGATGTAGCTGTTTTTCATAAATTAAAAAAGCTTACCGGTGAAAAGAAGGTATGGCTCAGAGCAACGGGAAGTACGCTCGTCAGTCAGTTTGTAGACAGCTTCGTGGTGCTCATTATAGCATTTAAACTGGGTGCGGATTGGAGCTGGGCATTGGTTCTTGCCGTAGGGTTTAACAATTACTTCTACAAGTTTTTTGTAGCGGTGATACTTACTCCGATTATCTATTTAGCTCATTCTTTAATAGATAACTACCTCGGAGAAGAATTGGCTGACCGCATGAAAAAAGAGGCCGGTTCTTAACTCTTTTTACTATTTACAGAGTGTACTCTCTTCTAGGTTTTCTTTTTGTTGAATACTATGGCTAATACACCAAAGGCAGAGAGACAAAAGCTGTTATTATAGATGTTCTGTGAAAATCAGTCAGCCTAGACGAACTGAGGTCTACCTTAATAAGTGAAGCGAGGAGCGGTAATAATAGTTTCTATTTTTTGTGTCTTGAACAGAAAGTAGGACTGTATAAACTCCATCTTGAGCAGGACTTCCTAAAAAAGTACCATCCCAAGCAGGATTAGCCTTATCCCCTTGGAAAACTAGCTGACCCCACCGATTGTATATTTCGTACCTCACTATACTTACTCCAGTTAAATAAGGGGTATAAACATCATTTAAACCATCATTATTTGGGGTAAAAGAATTAACGTCTAGCCATTTATAGGTATCAATGAACTCTACCGTATTCGTTAACGAATCTTGGCAGCCCTCTAGTTCTACGGCTAATTTAACATTGTAAAAACCTATATCATCGAAAGTAGTGCTATATGATTTGGAGCTACCTACCACAACACCATCTCTAAACCAACTATATTCGACATTATCTGCTTGTGCTAAAAATGTGACTTCTGGCTGCTTATAACTTGGGTAATCAGGAGACCAACTAAACGCAGGATTAGGCAATGGCTTTACGGTAAATGTAGACCTGACAGAATCTATGCACCCTAGCTCGTCTTCGCCCTTTATCCAAAAATCGTAGTCTTCTGCCATGTACTCATAGGTCGATTGAAGATTCTCCTCTGTTCTTGCAGAATTGTCCAAGAGGGTAAAAGTATATGTATCGGGAGTAAGTGCCGTTGCGTTCCACGTTATCTCTAGCGGTTCGCATCCATCTTCTATCTCATCTATTTCAAAAGATGGCTTAGGTCCAATACGCTTTGTCGCACTATCGGGCTGTAGCGTGCATCCATCTTTGAATACTACTTTGTATTCCGTTATGCTACTAGGAGTTACGGTTACACTACTTCCACTCGCCAATACTTCATTGTCAGCATACCACATATAATCGTAGGTAGCAACACGGCCCCCTGTACCTACGGCTGAAAGCGTTATTGGAACATCGGTACAACTATCAGAAGTAGAAATCTGTACGTCCAATGCACCTAAAACTACTGTTTCAAAATCAACGGCGTCATCTTCGACTGTACACCCATCGCTCAGGGTCAATCGTATATTTCGCGAAGTAGATACGTCCGATAGCGAAAGAACCTCAGTAGTGCTGAGCGTTGTTCCAGTTAACATATCCGTCCACTCAAATACATAATTGGCAGAAACACCTCCGCTGGCAACCGCCGTGTACATCACATTATTTCCAATACACAGCACAGTATCTGCTAGTGCTGCAAGGCTGAGAGGGTCTCTGAGTCTAATCTGAATAGAAGCTGTATCGCTACTTTGCGAGCAACTATCGTAGACAGCTACTTGCAATAGATAGTCTGACTTTGCTTGTTGATAAATTGCATCAAAGGTGAAATTTTCACCTAAGCCAACTTCAACACCGTCCAACAACCAATTCACCCGTTCATTTTCATTATAAAAGGTGGTATAGCTCAGCAATATCTCTTCACCTCTGCAGATGGTTGTGTCTTGGTTTTGCAAGCGGTGTGTTGAATCAGCATCAAAACTAATTACTACTCTTGGCGTAACAGAAATAGTGAATGAGTCTGAAACCTCATTCATACATCCATCTTCAAAATTAAATATTACTTGAATGCTAGAATCAGTAAAAAGGGAATGATTGATTCCACTAAACAATAAACTATCCGTGGTGCTGACTACCTCACTTCCTACTGTCCATTGGAAGGTATAACCTTCGCTCAATCCTCCATTATAACTAGAGGTGAACACGTTTTCTTGCCCATTGCAAAGTTGGATATCATCTCCTAAATTAGTGTTAAGATCATTTGGCACAAAGACGTCGAGAGTCAAGCTATCTGCACTTCCACAGCCATCTTCCACTCTAGCTTGGATCATATTCCATCCTTTTGCTAAGCTATCTACATTTAAAATTGCTAAACTAGAAGTACCAAAAGATTGTGAACCGCTAGTCCATTGATACCCATAAACACCATATCCAGCGGAGGCAAATGCACGCACTTCTATTTCATCTCCATCGCAAAGCAAGGTATCTATGGATGAGAGTGAATCAAGTTGGAGTGGTTCTCTAATATAGAACCTGAATGTCGTCGTGTCTGAAGGTGAAGTACACCCATCGTCTGCTATTGCTAAAACTTCATAGTCATAAGTAGTTGGAAAAGAATCTAATAAAGTGCTTGCTTCGAGTCTCAAGGTATCTGAGAGAACCGTATCTGTATTTATAATCCAACGAGGTGTTACCGAGGAGGGATTTAGTCCGCCACTCACTTCTGCAGCATAGACAATATTGTCTGTTGCACAAAAGGTGTCTAGGGACGACATATTAGAAATACTAGTAGCTAGCTCTGGTCGCGTTGTTACTCGAAACGAATAATTTACCGTTTGGGCATTACAACTATTAATGATCGCTAATCTTATTTGAGAAGTTTCATTTGCTTGGAAGTTAAGCAGGGAATCCGTACCCAAGGTGGTGTTCCCGATTCTCCACAAATAGCTTATACTATCCTGGTAAAAATGACTAGCTGACGTAAAAAAATCGACAGATTCACCTTTACACACTAATGTATCTGGAGGAAAACTATCAATTACCACATTTTCTGGCACTCTGATAAGAAAGTACGCAGTATCTTGTATAGAAGAGCAACTATCCGTCAACACCACCATTATATTACTATTCACACTTAGTCTAAACTCTATACTATCAGAAAAATCTGTTGTAGCCTTAGTTCGTATCAAACCGCCATTATTGAACCATCGGAGGTAGTGGGTTTCCGACCCGCCAACAAAGCCAGCTATCAGTTTTACTAGATTATCTCGACAGCCTATGGTATCCGACTGACTTTGGAAAATGAACTCAGGACTCGCCTTTATGCTCACTCTAATATCTGCAGTATCAGGTGCTCCACAGCCACTACTATCTCCTATAATAATTTGATAAACAGTATCTACCCTCGGGAAGATTAAGGGTGCTCGAACCGTACTATCTAACATGTTGTAGGCTGGAGACCAGCTCCAAATAGTACCACCAAAGGTGGAAAGTTGGATAGTATCACCGTAGCAAACAGAGGTATCTGGGCCAGGGTCTGCATCGTCAGTACTGTAGATAAGTAAGCTGAGTGTGTCTAACCTATAATAGCTTTGCACTACTGGGTTGGTAGAGGTTATCCTTATGCGATACTTATCTGAAGATGCCACTTGAAAGAGTGGCAATGTACCAACGATGGTAGAGTCCTTATCATATTTCAATCTACCCAATTCACGTTGCCGGCCAAAAAAATCACCTGCTTCATCGCTTAGTTCTGCAATGAATGTATTAGCTGTATCAAACTCTCCTGCTCGCTCGTATGGTATAAGAATACTATCTCCTGCACAATAAGGTCCTTCAAGAACTTCTCCTCGTGTAATACTGTAATCTGCGGTGCGCGCAATAAATGGTTTTGGAATTGAGGCAGTATTTCGAAATGAAAATGGACTTAAACTGATAGTACCTGAAAAGGCTCCTGAATACAATAAATCTTGCTTTCCAATAGCCGACAACAAGGGCGGAGATGATGAGCTTATCGGTAAGAACCAAAGCACGTTACCAAGCCTATCTAGCTTACTTACCACAGCAGGTGCTGCAGCACTCGTAGAAAGACCTCCGAATGAGAATCCACTTGAATTTTGTAAAATGGATAAAAATAAGAAGTCGCCACTTATTTTCAGTTTACCATTTAAATTAAATGACGCCAGTCTATGAGATGTGCTTCGATACCAGGAAATAGAATCAAAATCGACCAACTCTGCTACGAAAAAAAAACTCTTGTTAGGATCCGCAGTAAGACTATACACCTTGGATGAACCAATTCCCAAGGAATCATTGAAGGAATTTCCAGCGATATACATTCGGGTGCTGTCTATAACCTCAATCTGCGATAGGTTACTTTGCTTGGCATCTACAGATGTAGTTATGACCTTATCTTTATAAGTGCCATTAGAACCAAGCCAAACTAGGTAGTTGGTTCTGCTCGAAGCGGGAGTAGTCGAGCCCAATACCGTTTTGTTCGCTGTAATGTTTCCGAGGAAGTACACTTGATTGTCTTTATCCACCGCGAGATCATATATCAGACCAATATCTGCAATATCATACTCAACACTCCAAACCAGACTGGTAGCCGTTTTATTGAACTTTGAAATGGTATTTACATACCCAGTACCATTTTTAGTACCAGAACCGTCCACTATTCGCCAGCCACTTCCGAACCCATTGAGGTACATGGAAACGTAAATTTCATCATTTTCACCTAAAGCGATATGCCGTGCACCACTATAAAAACCATAACCCAGCTCTTTTGCACTGGTAAATGAACCAGAGGTCGTCATAAAAGCGGCAAAAACATAATTGTTTCTTGTGAATGACGTACTCCCAAAAGACAGCGCTCCTCGACCATCCCCAAAAAGAATAATTTCTTTTTGAGAATTAATAACCATATCAATAATATTGGCACTTGATGCTGAAGTGAAAGACTTCCCCCAAATGTAATCTCCATCTTTATCGTACTTCGCTAAAAATATGGTTTGATCAGTCGGACTTGTGCCTGAAAAAGAAAAAGTATCTGTTCCTATAACAAGCGAACCTCGAAAAACACCTGCTATGTATACATTCGAACTATCATCTACCACTTGAGACCTAATTTGGGATCTTCCGCTTATTACGTTTAAATCAAATGCCCAATCATGTGTTTGTGCTAAACCACATAATGGAATACCAAATAGAAAGACCAGAAATTTAATTATCCTAGGCACATTTACGAATTTAAAGAATAAAACAAGAAATGATACCCTTCTGTTTTAACGCAACATAGATTTGATGGTTACATGACCAAGTATCAATTACTGAAAACGTGCTGTATAATGTTTGCGCCCATTTGCAGTGCTTGGGTGCGTTTTTCTTCGCTATCATCATAGATTCCAGCGTCTTCCCATCCATTTCCAAGGTCACACTCATAGTCGTAAAAGCACACCAACCGACCTTTAAAAATTAACCCAAATCCTTGAGCAGGTTTGCCATCGTGTTCGTGTATTTTGGGAAGGCCTTTTTCAAATTTATATTTCTGCGAATAGATAGGATGGTTAAATGGTAATTCCACCAACTCTAGCTCAGGAAACACTTTTTTCATTTCTGGACGGACAAATTTATCTAAGCCATAATTATCGTCAATATGAAGAAAACCGCCTGCCATCAAATACTTGCGTAAGTTTTCGGCCTCCTTGGCATTAAAAACTACGTTCCCGTGCCCAGTCATATACACATACGGATAGTTGAAAATCTCGGCACTTCCAGCTTCTACGACTTCGTCTTGAGGATTTATACTAGTGTTTAGGTTTTCATTGCAGAACTTAGCCAGATTTGGCAACGCAGTCCGATTCCCATACCAGTCACCACCGCCGTCGTACTTTAGCTTGGCTATTTTAACGGAATAGTCAGCTTGAAAGCTAGAGGCTATGAATACGGTAATAAGTAAAAGTATATACTTCATATATTAGAATAACGAAATTAATGGAAATTTATTGAAACAGAGTCACTGCCACTATAGCTGCAGTTTCCGTGCGTAACCTAAATTTTCCTAAATCCAGTCCTTGAAAACCTGCTTCGAAAGCTTGCTCAACCTCTTGTGTAGTAAAGTCACCTTCTGGGCCTATGAGAATTAGTTGCTTGGAGCGACTGTCAGATGGAACACTTCTACTCCTCTTAGCATGACCTACCTCTGTCTCCGTCTGACTCTTCTCTTTCTCCAAATCATCATAACAATGGGCGATATGCTTAAATGCTGCTTCTATTTCTAAGACCTCTTTGTAATCCATTGCTACTACTTCAGGAATATAAAATCGAAGGCTCTGCTTTACTGCTGAAATGGCTTTTTTCTCCAGACGCTCTAAGTTAGTGCGCGTGCGCTCCGTGTTTTTTGTGTTCATCAGCACAATGCGCTCCACTCCTATTTCCACCAGCTTTTCTATCATCCACTCCAACCTGTCTCTATTTTTTGTAGGGGCTATGGCAATGGTGATATTTTCAGATTTCTCGTTGGTTTCGGTACTGAGTATGGTACACGCTACGTCTCGCTTACTTAGCTTGTCTATCCCGCACTTGTATCTATTTCCTTTGCCATCTATTACGTAGATGACGTCACCTACTTTTTTGCGAAGTACAAGGGCACAATGAGCGGCCTCTTGATCCTCTAGGAGAAGCGTCTGGCCGGATATGGAATTGGTATAAAATAGATTATTCACCGAGTCAAATTTAGAGATTATTTGGTTCTAAAAAACCTTCAAGTGGTAAACTATTAGCAGATATTGGTCATAGTCATGAGCACCTATAATCACTTAATGAATGCTTCCTTTAGTTACAGTTGACGGAAATAGAATAGCAGCATACGTTCATATTCTCACGCTAGTACTCTAACTCGGCGGTTGTGCAACGTTCCTCACCCCAATAAACACGCATCATTACTAGATTATTGAATAAAATTTACTATCAGAATAAACGCCAATTATGTGCGTATGTTTCACAGTTAACTCTAGTATTAAAGACCTATCTTACTTGAAATATAAACCATGAAATATCCCGTTGTTACAATCACCATCATTATCACTAGTTTTCTCACTGCAGATGCTCAAGTTGATATAAGTAAAGCAGATAAGTCAAATACTTGGTTTAAAGTTGGATTAAACACAGCACTTCCAATCACTGACCTTAGTGAAACGCATAATTTTGGTATAGGCGCAGACATCAGTCTTCAATTTCTAGAAACCAAAGCCTCCGGTATTGGAGTAAAAGCTGGATACCTTAATTATTTTTCAAAAAGTGCTAAAAGTGATGTAGGAGCCCTACCTCTCGCTATTAGGTATCGTTTTTATCCCGAATCTAAAGGTTGGTTTGCAGGTTTGGAGATAGGTTACGCATTTCTCTCTGGTTTAGAAGGTACTTCTGGCGGTTATTTTATTCGACCACAGGTAGGCACACACAATGACAATTGGAATTACTTCGCTTACTACGACCACATTACCATAGAGGAAAATGGCACTTCAGATCTAATGGCCGTTGGCATCGGGGTAACGTACAATGTACGCATCAAGTAGCTTTCATTTGAAGTCTACTCGCTAGGTGAAATTATAAACATAAAAACACACCACGAATGTTCTAGATTCAATACTTAATCTAGGGCCTTCAACTCCGTTACTAACTCTGTCAGTACTTTCTTGGCATCGCCAAATAGCATTTGTGTTTTATCTCTAAAGAAGAGCTCGTTTTCTATCCCAGCATAACCCGGCTTCATACTCCGCTTATTCACGATACATGCTTTGGCATTTTCTACATCGAGTATCGGCATCCCGTAAATAGGACTGCTAGGATCTGTCTTCGCTGCTGGATTTACCACATCATTAGCGCCCACCACGAGCACTACATCCGTCTGCGCAAACTCTGGATTTATATCCTCCATCTCCTTGAGCTTATCGTACTCTACGTTACTTTCTGCCAAGAGTACATTCATATGACCAGGCATACGACCGGCTACTGGATGTATGGCATACGTCACCTCTACTCCTCTTTCTTCTAATATCGTTTCTAATTCTTTGATAACATGCTGCGCTTGAGCTACAGCGAGTCCGTACCCCGGAACTATAATTACTTTCTTGCTATAATTGAGCTGGACGGCTAAATCACTTGGACCTACTTCTCTCACGTTTCCTTGAGGACCACTTTCTCCAGCAGCCTCTGTTCCTCCTCCAAATGCTCCAAAAATCACATTGAATAGCGGTCTATTCATTGCCTTACACATGACTAGAGTAAGTAATGTACCTGCACTACCTACGAGTATCCCTCCTGTTAGCATTACTTGATTTCCATACAAGAACCCCCCAAAGGCCGCTGCAAGTCCAGTGAATGAGTTTAATAGCGAAATAACCACTGGCATATCGGCACCACCAATAGGTAGCACGAAGAGTATACCATACCCCAATGCTGCAGCAAATAGCGCGTACAAATGCAGTTCACTTCCTGTACCGGTCCAAACTATCCAAGCCCCATAAGCAAAAAGACCTATGAGAATTAGCGTATTCAGAATATTGTACTTGGGCAATCGGATGGCATTTTTAATTTTACCATTCAGTTTAGCCCAGGCAATCATACTACCACTAAAGGAAACAGAACCGATGACCATGCCGGCTAGAATAACCGTCATGCTCATAGAATCTCCTACATTGTGGTGAAATTCTACTAAGCCTATTAAAGCAGCACACGCTCCACCCATCCCGTTAAAAAGAGAAACCAATTCAGGCATTTTAGTCATCTGAACTCGCTTGGCAGTGAGCCATCCAACTATAGTACCCACAGCTATAGCACCAAAGATGAGACCATAAACCAACGGACTAACTTCTCCTTCATGAAATACGATAGCCGTAATAATAGCAGCAACCATACCCCCTGCAGCCAATAAATTTCCATTTTTAGCCGTTTTCGCATTGCTCAGCATTTTCAGTCCCAAAATAAAAGTGACTGAAGCCAATAAATATATAATGTGTTGTATATCTAACTGCATTATTTTTTCTTTTTAAACATTTCTAACATTCTATCTGTCACTACAAAACCTCCGACTACATTGAGTGTACCCAAGAAAACTGCTACAGTCCCTAGTCCAAGTGCGAGATAATTGTCTACTTCCGTATTTAGCATCAGCAATATCGCTCCTACTACTACCACACCGTGTATCGCATTAGCGCCAGACATCAGTGGTGTGTGGAGTACTGCAGGCACTTTACCTATTACTTCTACTCCTACGAATATCATCAAGATGACGATAAAAATCATGTCTTTATTCTCTGTGAAAAATTCTATCATATATATAAGGTTTAATAGTTTAAGGCTTAAGGTTTAGTTTTTTCCACATCGTTTGTCTTGATCGCGATATTACTCGGGTGATCTGATCCGCCTCATCAAGAAGACTCTTTATTTTTCCTTTGTCAGCATAAAAATCTCCTTCATCAAGGACTTCAAGCCAAAAGCAAGACTCATCTCCTTCTTCAATGGAAATACTAACTTTAGAAACAAACTCTCTATCTGAACGTGAAACACAGGCAGCCCTATAATTTGCAGCTACACTGGAAGCAGATCGTCCAAGTTGATTAGATATTATACGAGTGGAGTTCTGATTGTAAGGAAGCTCATCACAAAGCTTTAAGGTTTCTATTGCAAACTTCTTTGTTCTCTTCTTAAATACCTTAACAAATTCATTTTCTATTTTAGCCATATATTTCTTAAAAATTATTCATTTAACATTAAACCTTAATTCCCTAAATATTAAACCTGCGCTGTGACCAATGTACCGCTCGTTATCTCATCTTCCATATCCCATTTAAACTTCCCTTCTTCTACCATATGAACTAAGAACGTATCGATGTTCCTGCTCAATAATTCACTAGCATTTGTAGGTATCTGTGCAGGAAAGTTGGACACGCCTACTATTTTTACTCCATTATGTATTACGGTTTTATCTGCTTTACTAAGTGCAGTATTCCCTCCTTTTGCTACCGCCATATCTACGATTACCGAGCCGTTCTTCATCATCTCAATTTGCTCTTGACTTATGAGAATAGGAGATTTAGCTCCTTGGACGAGTGCGGTGGTTATTACCAAATCCGCTTGAGCCAGTGATTTATTGACTGCTGCTTTTTGCTTCTCTAAATATTCAGCTGAAACTTCTTTAGCGTAGCCACCTTCTACGGTAACTCCTTCACCTTCTACGGTGATAAATTTGGCACCTAAAGACTCTGTCTGCTCTTTACACTCTGGACGTACATCAGTAGCTTCTACTCTTGCTCCCAATCTTTTCGCAGTGGCGATGGCTTGCAGTCCTGCTACTCCTACTCCAAAGATTAGCACCTTGGCAGGTGTTATGGTTCCTGCAGCTGTGGTCAACATCGGGAAAATCTTACCGAGGTTATCCGCCCCACAAATCACCGCTTTGTAGCCAGAGAGGTTAGACTGAGATGAAAGAATGTCCATACTCTGAGCTCTACTTATACGTGGCATAGCATCAAGACTTAGTCCTTTTACTCCTTTCGACTCTAATTCTTTAATCAGGGGCTCATTCAATCGATGGAACAATTGCGACATCCATATTTGACCACTTTTCAGCGTAGCCAAGTCCTCAGCAGACGGAGGATTAATTTTCACTACTACCTCGCTACTTTCTATGGCCTCTTTGGCAGAGGAAGCCACAGTAGCGCCAGCACTTACATAGTCCGCATCCGTAAATGCTGCTTGTTCACCAGCATTCTTTTCTATGGTTATTTCAAAACCCAACGACTTAAGTTTAGCAATCGATTTAGGTACGATAGCAACTCTCGTTTCGCCAGCTTCCGTTTCTTTCAGTACAGCAAGTTTCAATTTCTTCTACTTTTAGTTTGCGGTAAAGTTAGAAGATTTAGGAAATTATCATTAATCAACACCAAATTTTCACAAAAAAAAAGGAGCCGCTCTGGGAACGGCTCCTTCGTATTTCTCCGAGTTGCGACTAAAAACTAGTCACTCCTCTTCTTGAATAATCGAATTACTTAACTTCTTCGAAGTCTACGTCTTCTACGTCTTTAGCATCGTCACCAGCAGCATTGCTTCCTCCCGAAGCTTCTGGGCCAGCTCCTTCTGCTCCACCAGCCTCTTGCTGTGCAGCGTAGATGTCTTGGCTTGCAGCTTCCCACGCTTTATTAAGCGTTTCAGAATGCACTTCTATACCTGTTAAGTCTGCTGCAGCGTGTGCTTTCTTCAGCTCTTCTTTAGCAGCTTCTATAGCCGTTTTCTTCTCTTCTGGTATTTTATCGCCATACTCTTTCAGTTGACTCTCCGTAGTGAAGACTAACTGATCTGCTTGGTTTAGCTTGTCTATTTTCTCTTTCTCTGCTTTATCAGAGTCAGCATTAGCTTCAGCTTCCTTACGCATTCTGTCTATCTCCTCTTCACTTAGTCCAGAGCTTGCTTCTATTCGAATATTTTGCTCTTTTCCTGTATCCTTGTCTTTAGCGCTTACTTGAAGTATACCATTGGCATCTATATCAAAAGTCACTTCTATCTGAGGTCTTCCTCGAGGTGCAGGTGGAATAGCATCTAAGTGGAATTTCCCTATAGTTCTATTATCCTTGGCCATAGCTCGCTCACCTTGTAGGATATGAATCTCCACACTTGGCTGGTTATCTGCCGCCGTAGAGAACACCTGTGATTTCTTAGATGGAATAGTAGTGTTACTTTCTATCAATACTGTAGATACTCCTCCCATAGTCTCTATACCTAGCGATAGTGGAGTCACATCTAATAGTAGTACATCTTTCACTTCACCTGTAAGAACACCACCTTGAATAGCTGCTCCAATAGCGACTACCTCATCTGGATTTACTCCTTTACTTGGCGTCTTACCAAAGAACTTCTCTACTTCTTCCTGTATTCTAGGGATACGTGTACTACCACCCACCAAGATTACTTCATCTATATCTGCTGCAGTATATCCCGCATCTTTAAGAGCTGCAACACAAGGGTCCATGCTTCTTTTGATTAGGTTATCTGCAAGTTGCTCAAATTTAGCTCTAGTAAGTGAACGCACTAAGTGCTTAGGACCACTATCAGTAGCTGTGATGTACGGTAAATTTATTTCTGTCTGTGTAGAGCTTGATAATTCTATCTTAGCTTTCTCAGCAGCTTCTTTTAGTCTCTGAAGTGCCATTGGGTCTTTTTTAAGATCCATGTTCTCCTCTGCTTTAAACTCATCTGCTAACCAGTTTATGATTACTCTATCAAAGTCATCACCACCTAGGTGAGTGTCACCGTTTGTAGATTTTACTTCAAAAACACCGTCTCCTAATTCAAGGATAGAAATATCAAACGTACCTCCACCTAAATCGTATACCGCTATTTTTTGATCTACGTCTTTCTTATCCAGTCCATAAGCAAGTGCAGCAGCCGTAGGCTCATTTACTACACGCTCTACTTTTAGTCCTGCTATCTCTCCAGCTTCTTTAGTAGCTTGTCTTTGGCTATCATTAAAGTATGCAGGAACAGTAATTACCGCTCTAGTCACTTCAGTACCAAGATAATCTTCTGCCGTTTTCTTCATTTTCTGAAGGATGATAGCAGATATTTCTTGTGGAGTATATTTTCTGTCACCTATAAGTACACGTGGGGTGTCATTGTCTCCACGCACTACTTTATAAGACATCTCCGCTACTTCCTTCTCCACCTCAGTATAGGTACTTCCCATAAATCTCTTGATAGAGCTAATGGTGTTCTGTGGATTAGTAATAGCCTGTCTCTTAGCAGGGTCACCTACTTTTCTCTCTCCGTTACCACTATCCATAAATGCTACGATAGATGGTGTCGTTCTTCTTCCTTCACTGTTAGGTATTACTACTGGTTCGTTACCCTCCATTACGGATACGCAACTGTTTGTAGTTCCTAAGTCAATTCCAATTACTTTACTCATTTGTATAAAATTCGATTATTAATTGTCTATTAAGAGACAACATCAGTGCCAATGCCTTAAAATGAAAAGATTGTCAGAAAAAGTAAAAATAGTGTGACAAAAAGACACAAAACATTAGAAGCGATTGCACAAAGTCCGACAAAACGAACCACTATACAGTCCTGTCAACTTTAAAAACCTAAATCGCTAGTCTGCTCCGATTGTTTTAACGCCCCAATGACTACAGAGTTGAAATTCCTATTTTCATATTTACGGATGTTTCTAGAAGCAAAAATACCAAGACCATTTTCGATGTTGGTAAACTCAGGTTTTTTCTGAACTATCGTGATGGAAGGTTTAGAAACACTCAAGAACGTATTAAAGTCGTCTGATATACCGTAAAATGTAAAGTCAAAATTAACAAGACGTCTACCTATAGTAGGATCTACTTCTAAATTCTGCTGCAATGCACTAAAAAAACCTGCAGATGAAATCTGATACTCAGCACTTGCAAATCCATTCAACCCCTTGGTATTGCCCAGGCTTACCAGTGGCCACTTAATAGTTTTCAGCTCCACCTCGGAAGGATTATCCAACTTAAATTCCTCGATGTAAATATCCATATCTACCCGATAGGCTCTAGCATGCTTTCCTTCTTGAAACTTCACTATCACAAAATGTCCCTCACTGGCTGTTATGTATATCGTACCTCCCGTTTCATTAATAGGGCTAAATACCTCAGCCTGACCTACAGATGGCGTAGTGGCAGTACATTCATATCCGGTAATAGGATTTTTTATATTCAGTCTATACTCGTAATCCGTAGCAAACATGGACGCCTTTATGTCACCTTCTAACTCATACAGGATATTCTTATCATTATAAAAAACACCCGTATCTTTAGCTATACCGACATCATTTCCATCTACTTTCTTTAATGTAAATGTCCTGCTATATGCATTGTTTACGAACTCATCAACAGTCACAGTCAGTGTATCAAAATACAATGAGTCTTGATTATTCACGAAAGAAAAGGCTCCTTGCTTATCATCTAGAAATGCCCGTTGAATACGCACGTAATTTTTAGTTTGATTTGGATTCAATGCTCCATAGACAATAGCTACCTCTTTCCAATCCGCTGCCACGTCAAGTTCATTATCACATCCTACAGTAAGCAGAGAAATCACAGCGATTGCCAGCATCGTCCAAATCGTTTTTTGCATATTTTTAGTTTAGCTTTGCAAACTTTCACAAATAAAATGAGATTCCTATCATTTCTCTTCATAATAACTCTGTCACAATTCATATACGGACAAAGTGTATTAACCAAATTCACAGACACTACCGTGTATGATGACTTTAACTCCAATACCTATAATTTTCCTCAAAAGTATAATGCGTTAGAAATATCCATCATAGAAGATGGCTACTACCGCATAAAACGAATAAGCACGGAGGGGGAATCGCTAGTATACCTTAAATCAGAAAAACCATTTTATAGTTACGAAGTATCTGCTACCTTGGAAATAACTGACCTTTCCAAAAATAACAGAGGGGGACTTATTCTCAATGGACAAACGAGCTACAGTGGAGCTATAATCGTAGAGCTTAATTGCAAAAGGCAGTTTCGAGCTTACAAATTAAACGGCAACCAAATCCGCTTGCTAAGTGGATCTCCAAAAAATGACGGCTGGATAAAAAACACTGTAATTAACAAAAAAGGACCATCCTCATTAGCCGTAAAAGTAGAGGATGGATATTACGATATCTATATCAATGGTAATTTCATCTACACCCTCTATGATACTCAATTTAAAGGAGGACGCATAGGCATAAATGTAGGAAGTCAAAGCGAGGTCTTAGTATCGGAATTTGTAGTCACAGAAAAGACCAACCCACTTATCAATATTTCCAATGATGGCCCAAGCACATCAAATGGAGAGAGTACAAGCAAAGATCCTGCTTTTCAAGAAGTCATCCTCATTTTTAAAACTAAAATAGACCAACAACAAGCAGAGCTAGCTAAGCTACAGAGGGAAGTAGATCAATGCAAAAGCATGCTAAATTACGATACGGCTTTAGTGAGCAAGGCTGGTCAATTAGAAATAGATAATCGATTTTTAAACCATAAACTGGACTCAACCAATAGAGAACTAAGCAAGAGCAAGAAACGATTGGATTACCTTGAATCGTTAAAAGAAGATATAGAAAAAGGAGCCAATGGTGACCTGGTCCTAAATCTTACTAGTATATTAGCAGATATTAAAAAAGAGAACAATGCTCTTCAAACTAAAGCTACGGAAGCTGAGAAGGCTAATAAACAACTAAAAAAAGACAATGAAGTACTCCTACGTGAAGTGGAGCGAATGAAGTACTTACTTAATATACAAGACTAAACCATGAGTACTGCCAAAAAGGATATTAAAAAAATGACTACTCACCAGCTTCAGGAGATGAAGAATAGAGGTGAAAAAATAAGTATGCTAACAGCATACGACTATTCGTATGCTAAGATTGTAGATGACGCAGGAATCGACGTAATACTCGTAGGTGACTCCGCGAGTAATGTAATGGCCGGTCATGACAGCACGCTACCTATCACGCTTGACCAGATGATCTATCACTCTCAGTCTGTTTTACGAGCAGTAGATAGAGCGCTCGTAGTGGTGGATTTACCTTTTGGTAGCTACCAAGGAAATAGTTCTGAAGCTCTGCGCAGCGCGATTCGTATCATGAAAGAAAGTGGTGCTCACTCGGTAAAACTAGAAGGAGGAAGTGAGGTAATAGACTCGATAAAAAGAATCCTATCTGCGGGTATTCCTGTAATGGGTCATTTGGGACTAACACCACAGAGTATTTATAAATTTGGTACGTACACTGTAAGGGCTAAAGAAGTAGAAGAAGCTGCAAAACTAATAGAAGATGCCAAGCTCTTGGAAGAGGCAGGATGTTTTGCAATCGTATTGGAAAAGATACCCGCTAAGTTAGCTAAAGAGGTATCTCAGCAACTTACTATTCCCACAATAGGTATTGGTGCTGGTGCTGATGTTGATGGTCAGGTGCTCGTGCTACACGACTTACTCGGAGTTACCAAAGAATTTAATCCAAGATTTCTAAGACGGTACGCGAATATGTACGATGACATGAAAGATGCTGTAGGGGAATATATAAAAGACGTAAAGTCTAAGGACTTTCCAAACGACAAGGAACAGTATTAAAGCTCTTCTATCACTGCGCTGAGTCCTTTTTCGGTAAGGGCCTGGCAAATAGGGATAAGCTCAATGTCTGAACCATTCTTAACCTGACACTTTCCTTTGTAATGCACTAGCATAGCGCATTGTTCCGCCTGCTCAGCAGTCTGCTTACAATACTTTATGAGACAGTAGATTACGTGATCAAACGTATTTACATCATCATTGTATAACACGATAGCTGAACCCTTATCTACATCCGTAAGGACAGATACTTCTTCTAACTCTTCTGTTTTAGTATTCCAACTCATGATTTGCTCTTAAATAAATTTGCCTTTGATTCCTCTCCATTTAATAAGCGGGTGATGTTTTTCTTATGTGTAAGTACTACAAGTACGGCTGCTGCTATACCGAAAGCAATAAACAAAGGTTCATCTCTCTTGAAAACAAAAATAGTCAAAACAGGAAATGCTACTGCTGCTAATATGGAGCTTAAAGATACATATTTAGTTGATAGTAATACTACTATAAAAAGCGCAACACACGCCAATGCCAATACATAATGAATGCCTATGAGCATACCAAACAAGGTTGCTATTCCTTTTCCGCCCTTAAATTTTTCGTAAATGGGGAATATATGCCCTACTACAGCCAATAAGCCAAAGAGTAACTGTAGGTTTATAAACTGCTCTGTACCATGATGTACCTGTGGCAGGTAGTGAATCAAACTTGCTGCAGTAAGCCCTTTTACGATATCTAGGAATAGCACCACAGTGCCCGTAAGTTTGCCTAGCACTCTAAATGTATTTGTAGCACCTGCATTACCACTTCCGTAGTCCCTAACATCTATGCCGAAGTAGGCCTTACCAACCCATACACTGCTAGGTATACTGCCAATTAAATAGGCAGCTATAGCTAATATTATGATTAATAAAATATCCATTCTATGACTTCAAAGTAAACCGAATTCTAAAAAAGGTAATGCACATTTCGTGCCCCAACTTTTATTTTATGAGTAGAGCATCACCATAGCAAAGGAAGTTATATCCTTCTTTTACTGCGGTATCATATACTTCCATTGCCAGTTTATGATCATCTAAATAAGCAGATGTAAGCATCATAAGTGTAGACTGTGGTTCGTGAAAATTAGTCAGGTAACAATTAGCTATGCGAGGCTCATACGGAGGAAAAATAAACTTATCCGTCCAACTATCATCTGCATTGAGCATCCCAAAAGCAGAAACAGAACTTTCCAAAGCGCGCATCACACTAGATCCTACTGCGAGTACCTTCTTCTTGTTCTTTTTTGCGTTATTTACGATATCAGCAGCATCTTGTTTTATAGAGAAGTGCTCACTATCCATTTTGTGCTTGGTCAGGTCTTCTACCTCTACAGGTCTGAATGACCCAAGACCTATATTTAGATTCACTTTTGCAAATTCGACCCCTTTGATTTCCAATCGCATCATCAGTGCTTTCGTGAAGTGTAATCCAGCCGCAGGAGGAGCAATAGCACCTTCTACCTCTGCAAAGATTGTCTGATACTGCTCCGCGTCATCTTCAGTAGCTTCTCTCTCTAAGTATTTAGGTATCGGCGTATGACCTAGCTTATTCACTACATCTTTGAACTCTCTATCGGTACCATCAAAAAGAAAACGGATCGTTCTACCTCTAGAAGTAGTGTTATCAATCACTTCAGCTACTAACTCATCCTCTCCAAAAAACAACTTATTACCTACACGAATTTTACGTGCTGGATCTACAAGTACATCCCAGAGACGAAGCTCTTGGTTAAGTTCTCTAAGCAGAAACACTTCTATCTTAGCACCCGTTTTTTCTTTATTACCATACAATCTAGCAGGGAACACTTTGGCATTGTTAAGCACCATTACATCTCCTTCGTCAAACTCATCTAAGATATCTTTAAACATCTTGTGCTCTATGGTTTTTGTAGCTTTGTCTACAACCATTAATTTAGCCTCATCACGATTATACGGTGGAGTATTGGCTATTTTACTTGGGTCTAATTCGAAGTGGAATTCTGATAATTTCATTAATTATTCTTTAGATAAAGGTTGTGCAAAATAGGCTGCAAAAGTAACGATTTATCACCCATAAGTCAAGTTTATAATTCAATAACTAAAAGAGTGTTATTATTAGCCTGTCGATAAAACTCAATAATCCAATCCTTTATCGAAATACGACCACAATCATGCATAAATTCCACTACTATTGAATCTCAATAGAATGAAGATAGGCAAAGTAATTACCGAATCCATCCACCTAACGCTGAATGCACTGCAGGCTAATAAGCTCCGTAGTTTACTGTCTGTGTTGGGTATCACCATAGGAATATCATGTATTGTCGCCATATTTACAGCAACACACTCTCTTGAGCAAAACATACGAACCAACGTAGACAAGCTGGGCGATAAAATCATATATATACAAAAGTGGCCGTGGGGATTTGGCGGCAATTACCAGTGGTGGGATTACCTAAATAGACCTGAAGCGTCTATCAGAGAATATCAACGAGTAAACAAAGAAAGTGATCCTATGCTTGTAAAAGACGTTGCCTACTTCTTCGAGTTTGGGAATACTAAGGTAAAATCTAATTTACAAGAAGTCACGGGGGTAAAAACAACTGCTGTGTTAGGTGACTTCTTTAAGATAAATCAATGGGAACTGCACAGTGGCCGTACGTTTAACCTTTTTGAGATGAATAAAGGGAAAAACACGTGCATACTTGGCTACAATTTAGCTCTCAACCTATTCATGGGTCAAAATCCGATAGGTAAAAACGTCAAAGTAAACGGATACAACACCACCGTCATAGGTCTACTTGCCCAGCAAGGAAGTGCCATCGGAGGACCACAGTACGACAATAAAATAATACTGCCTGGCTTTTTTGCCAATAAGTTTGCCAAGCCAAACACTCGAGGGGTTTCATCTGCCATCGTAGTGAACGGACAAAAAGAGGTAGAACTAAAGCTCCTGGATTATGAGATAAAGCGCATCATGCGCTCGCTGCGAAAGCTAAGACCCAAAGACAAAGATGATTTTGCTATCAATAAACTGACGATGGTATCCGACAGCCTAAACCAAACCTTCGGGATGATAGATATAGCTGCTCTCCTTATCGGAGGGTTTTCATTATTGGTGGGTGGTTTTGGTATTGCCAATATCATGTTCGTCTCCGTAAAAGAGCGTACCTCCATAATTGGCTTGCAAAAAGCCTTAGGAGCTAAACGCTCCTTTATTCTTACCCAGTTTCTCTTTGAGGCCGTGTTGCTCTGCATCATTGGTGCTATTTTGGGTATTGTAATCGTAGCAGGCGCTGGTGCTGCTGCATCCTATTTCACCTCATTTAAAATTTACTACAGCACCAACATATTCATCACCGGCATATCCATAGCTGTGTTTATAGGACTCATCGCTGGCATAGCTCCTGCCCTACAAGCCAGTAAAATGGACCCGGTAGTCGCACTTCGCAAGTAAAACAGTGTCAATCAAAAATACCATAGGACTTCTTTTACTCATAGCTGCTTGCACGACTGAAGTAAGGCAGCCAGAAAACGTACACTTAAATCAAGAAGAAGCAATTACTCCTACTCCTGTAGTGTGTCATTTAGAAGATAGTATCCGTGATGCTGGACTCGTAGATGTACAATTTGTAAACCCGGACATTCGGGTATATCTGCGCTATAGCACTAGAAACAATTTCTTAAAAAAAGAAATGTACGGCTGTTTAGACCATGCCTATCTGCAGACCATGGCAGCCCAAAAACTAGACACCGCCCAGCAACTACTTTCAGGAGTAGACTCCAATCTTCACCTACTCGTGTGGGATGCTGCTCGACCACGCAGCGTACAGTGGAAAATGTGGAATACACTGCAAATGCCTTTTAATGAAAAGAAGCGATTCGTATCCAACCCCAAAAACGGGAGTATCCATAATTACGGTTGTGCGGTAGACCTGACACTCTGCACATCCTCTGGAGAACTGCTGGATATGGGAACTGATTTTGACTATTTTGGCAAAGCTGCCAGTGCTAGTGACGAGTGGGAACTTGTCCAAGAAAAAGTTCTTACCGAAGAGCAGTTTGATAATCGCAAACTCCGCCGGAATGTAATGCTAAAAGCAGGTTTCACCACCATAAACTCGGAGTGGTGGCACTTCAATGCCATGAGTAGACCTGAAGCTAGCGCAGCTTATGCAATCTTAGAGTAACCTTTGGTCTACTAACTTACGACAGCTCTTATTGTTCCTGTAATCACTAGTGACCGAGAACATAGAAGGTACATATACTTTAGCCTGACTGTATCTCCTCAGCTAATCCTGTGATTTCAGGTTTCCTTTATAAAAGATGTTGCCCAGCACTCCACCAAGGACTAACAATAAACCTACAAACACAATCGGGGTATACCATTCATCAAACAAAAAGTATCCCAAGAGCAAAGCATATACAATGCCGAGGTAAGACACGATGCTCACCTTGCTCACCTCACCTATTTGATAGGCTTTGGTAAGAAAATACTGCGCAAAGTAGGTGCATAATCCTACGACACTGAGTAGAAGCCAATTGACAGCAGAGGTCCATACCCAATCACCAGTAACGAAGATGTAGATCAACACCAAAGGCACGGTAACCATCGGAAAATAGAGCATAATGACCAAGTGGTGCTCTGTCTTCTTGAGCACACTAATCACATTGTATGCAGAAGATGCCGCTACAGTTCCCAGCATTCCTATGACAATGGGCAATACCTCTACCCTATCATCGAAGTCTTTGATAATGTATATCCCGACAAAGCACAGTATAAAAAAAAACCAGCGTAACGGAGCTATGGGCACTTTAGTGATAAGTACAGAAATAAGTATAGTAATGATAGGTGTGAGATAGTGAACAACCACAGCACTCGCCAGAGGCATCGTGTGGAGCGTATAGAAGAAGAAAGCTATACCTAACGAGCCGAATACCCCTCTAAAGACCAACAACTTCTTACGTTTCCCAAAAGGTGCTATCCTTTTTTTTCGCAAGACTAGGACGACGATCATCAGCATGACAATGCTCCGCATAAATACAATTTGAGCAATGGGTATTTCATCCAGGTACTTCACTATGAGATTCATAGATGAAAAGATCACAGAAGCTAGCATCATATAGATGACCGCTGTTTTATTGTCTTTGGAATTATTCATACTTTGATACGGTGCTTTCTCGGTCAAGGAACTCCAGATACATGTTCCTCATGAGTAAAATCAAAACAAGCTATTTGGATTCCCAAATAGCTTGTTTTTGTAGTTCATATAAGGCATTTGAGCACAGCGCTAAACACCGAGTTGTTTTTTGTTTTTTTTCTAGTTCAGTAAAGCATTTGTTTTGCTTACACCTTCTGCACTAGACTGCATATGCGCTTTTTCAGCATCAGATAAAGATACTTCTACTATACGCTCTATACCGTTCTTCCCTATGATACAAGGTACTCCTATGCACAATCCACTAAGATCATACTCTCCCTCTAATAGTGCAGAGCAAGGAATCATTTTTTGAGAATCTAAAGCTATTGCCTTTACGATCTCAGATACTGCTGCTCCTGGTGCGTACCAAGCACTAGTGCCTAGCAAACCTGTAAGCGTAGCTCCACCTACTTTAGTAGCTTGTACGATTTCTTCCATGCGAGCAGCGTCTAAAAATTCAGAAACGTTTACACTGTTTCTTGTTGCTTTCTCAATTAATGGAACCATACCGGTGTCGCTATGACCACCAATCACCATACCATCTACATCACTCGCTGGGCACCCTAAAGCTTCAGACAATCTGTACTTGAAACGTGCACTGTCTAACGCTCCACCCATACCGATAATGCGGTTTTTAGGGATATTCGTAGACTTGTGTACTAGGCAAGTCATAGTATCCATAGGATTACTTACTACGATGATTATTGCATTCGGAGAGTGTTCCAAGATGCTGGAAGAAACAGTTTTCACAATACCGGCATTGATACCGATAAGCTCCTCACGAGTCATCCCTGGCTTACGCGGAATTCCACTGGTGATTACTGCTACGTCACTACCTGCTGTAGCTGCATAGTTATTGGTAGCTCCAGTTATTTTGGTATCAAAACCATTCAGAGATGCACACTGCATCAAGTCCATGGCCTTACCTTCGGCATACCCTTCTTTGATATCAACCAAGACCACTTCATCTGCAAAATTTTTAATGGCGATGTACTCGGCACAACTAGCACCTACTGCACCCGCTCCTACTACTGTTACTTTCATTGGTGCAAAGGTATTTATTTCAGTAAATTTTATATAAATTTAAGCGAACTTTGACGAACAAATGCAAAGCAGGGACAAATCAGCAAACCAACAAGCTATAGACTCCATCTTAATTGCTCGTTGTAAAAAAGATTATTATTTCACCAAAATCTGTGTGGTTGGTGCCAACATCACTTCCATCTATTT
>ERZ807291.1345-NODE-1345-length-40292-cov-5.894475_pt1 | contig 40292 bp, 34 predicted proteins | sample MGYA00521257_ERZ807291 | MGnify/ENA primary metagenome ERZ807291 (study PRJEB31413, sample SAMN03169783) | marine metagenome | biome: Marine; feature: Water; material: Subsurface seawater | place: North Sea | collected 2011-04-28 | depth 1 m m ...
AGCGCATCAATGTCGCGACCTATCAAGCGGTGAGTGGCACGGGAAAAGAAGCTATTGAGGAGCTCGCTAAGCAAACGGCGCAGCTGCTCAATGGGAAAGAAGCTAAAGTTGAAGTGTATCCAAAACGGATCGCGTTTAACGTGCTGCCACACATCGACACCTTTCAGGACAACGGCTACACCCGTGAAGAAATGAAAATGGTCTGGGAAACGCAGAAGATTTTCGAAGACGACAGCATTCAAGTGAATCCTACTTGCGTGAGGGTTCCCGTGTTCTTTGGCCACTCTGAAGCGGTTCATATTGAGACCCGTGAAAAGATTACAGCTGAGCAAGCGCGCGAAATTTTGAGCGCAGCACCGGGCGTGACGGTCATGGATGATTGTGTCGAGGGTGTCTATCCGACTCCAGCAATGGAGTCGAGCGGGCAGGATCCTGTTTTTGTAGGTCGCATTCGTGAGGATATTTCGCACCCTCGCGGGCTCAACTTATGGGTTGTTGCCGATAATGTGCGTAAAGGGGCTGCGCTTAACAGTGTTCAAATTGCCGAACTTTTGGTAGCGGACTACATATAAGCACTCTTGCTACTATCCGAGATAGCGGGAAAAGTGGTACAACAAAAAGTGTTGGGATATCGAAGAGTCTCGCAGTGCCCCCGGCTGGCGCTGTCGCGGCATTTGCGCTTCTCGATGCAAGGCTCGCTGACTTGCAGGTAAGCGCACTCATGAAAGATGGAAGACAAGTGGGGATCCAATGAGATCGTTTACGCGGACAACACTTATCGCAGCACTACTGCCTTTGTTCTCTCCTTTGACATGGGGGTTAGGACTTGGTGAGATCACCATGAAATCCCACCTCAACGAGCCCTTGCAAGCAGAGATTGAGTTGCTTGACGTTCAGAATTTAACGTCTGACGACATTAAAATCAGGCTTGCTACACAGCAAGACTTTGACCTTATCGGGGTTGATCGAGCCTATTTTCTGACGAACATACAGTTCAATATCGTTGTTTCAGGTGACGACAGTAGGATTATCTTAACCACAGATCAACCACTGCTAGAGCCTTTCCTCGATTTTTTGGTAGAGACTCGCTGGCCCGCAGGCCGTTTATTACGAAGCTACACTGTACTAGTCGATTTGCCTGAGCGCGCTTCAGCTGAGCGAGTTTCCTCTTATGCGCAGATTGCAGCGAGCGAGAGTGAAACCCAAGATGCTGCGGAAGAAGATGAGCCCGCACAGTTAGTATCAGCGCCGACACCTCCTTCTCAGCGCTCCCCAGCACGAAGCTACGATAAAAACGCTGAGGGCCAGCCGCGGGCTGGTGGGCAGTATTTGGTGCAGGCTCGTGACACCTTGTGGGAGATTGCTGTATCGGCTCGGCCCGAGAATGCGACCCTTGAGCAGACTATGATTGCTACCGCAGCGATGAATGGAGACGCATTCGCGGGCGGCAATATCAATGGTCTAAGGGCCGGTTACGTTCTGCAGCTGCCTTCTGATGATGAAATTCTGACGACTATAAGTGAAGCGAGACAACGCGTTGTCGAGCAAAACCAGGATTGGGCGGCAGGTATTCGTCGGTCACCCGCTTTGCGTGTGGTAGCCGATAATGAATTTGAGGACCTGTCTTCTGAAAACGGTGCAGAAGCCCGAGATGCACAAGTTGGTTCATCCAGCTCAGCGGATAGAGAATTCGAAGACGACGCGTCGCTCCCAGATGCGAGTGCGCCGACAGAGCTCGCCAGTGCCCAGATGTCTGCTAGCGGTGCAGCAAATGAAGTAGAGAGTGCCATAGAGAGTGCCATAGAGAGTGGTGTCGAGAGTGATGTCGAGAGTGATGTCGAGAGTGATGTGGGGAGTGTGGAGAGCGCCGATGCCGCGGGCACGCGCGCCAATCTCGACCTTGCTGCGATTGAAGCTCGGCTTTCACGTTTGGGAGAGCAAGTCACTGACCTAAGGCAGCTCGTTACCGTAAAGGATGAACAAATAGCGGCGCTACAAGCACAGATCGAACAGCGAGAGGTTATGGCTGCGCAGGCGGCTCAGAAAGAGTCAGAGCGCTCAAGCATGAATGAGTTAGCTGGCTTGCCCTGGTGGGTGTTTGCGTTCGGTGGCGTGCTATTGATTTCTGTGGGTGGTGTATTTTTCGCTCGGCGAGGAACAAAGCTTACCGTGGCAACGGGTGTTAGTGCTCCCTTAGCCGTGCCTGCTGCGCCGGCAGAGCCGATTCAGCCGCTCAAAGCCGACTTGCCCGACGAGATCATAGTTCCCAGCACGAATGAATCGCAGAATGGAGAACGCGGATACGGTAAAGACCTGCATAATGACTACCTAGAAGTCACAGTCATTTCAGACGCCCTTGCTGAAGCTGAGATTTATGTTGCTTACGGACGTTACCAGCAAGCGCTGGACCTACTCGAGCGAGCCTCGAAAGCAGACCCAAAGAACCCCGCACCTTACTTGAAACGAATAAAGATTTATTTGCAGCACGACCGTCGAGCTGAGGCGGAAGCGCTCGTGAAAACGATTGAACAAACTCACGATACCAAAGCCGTTCAACAAGCTCTCGCTTTGCTCGAGCACAATGCCCCGAGTACGAGTGGCATCGACTTAGGTGATCTGGCTGATGATACTAGTGGTGTTGAAACTGGCGGTCCGATAAAAGGCGATCCGATAAAAGGCGGCTTTACTGGGACTCCGCAAGAACCCGAGGCCAATGCATCTACTGACACTCAGTTAGGTGCAGACTGGGGTGATCTGGGCGATGCAAACCTAACGATAGATGATAATACTCTGCCACCTGAGTTAGCCGCTGTTTTAGGCATGGACACGCCACCGCCCTTTGAGGAGACCGATGACGAGAGTGAGTTAGGCTTGATCTATGCATCCGACACTAATCCTATTGAAACGAAGCTCGACCTTGCACGCGCGTATATCGACATGGGTGATGAAGAGGGTGCTCGGCCTGTGCTCGACGAGGTCGCTAATGAAGGTGACCTTCAGCAGCAAGCCGAAGCTAGAGAATTGCTGCTGCGCATTGAGTGAAGGTGGCTAAACAGCAAAAGATAGCCGGACAACAAAAGATAGCCGGGCAACAATTAGATGCGAGCTGTTTGCTCAAAGGTACGCGTGTCGCCCTTCGTATTGAGTACGATGGGTCTGAGTTTCACGGCTGGCAGGCGCAGCCGCATTTACAATGTGCGACCGTTCAGGAAACCCTTGAGCAGGCGCTATCACAAATAGCCAATAAGCCGATTAAAACCCACTGTGCAGGACGTACCGATACGGGCGTTCACGGTTACGGGCAAATTGTGCATTTCGATGACGCGGCTGGGAGGAGTCCTAAAGCATGGGTCATGGGAACAAACAGCTTGTTGCCAAGCAGTGTGCGTGTTCATTGGGCAACCCCTGTAGGGCCTGATTTTCATGCGCGGTTTTCCGCCTATGCACGACGCTATCGCTACGTGATTGCGAATACATCAATCCGGCCCGCACACTTAGATGGCAAAGTAAGCTGCTTCCGGCGACCATTGGATGTGGAGCGAATGACTGAGGCTGCGAAAGTTATGATCGGAGAGCACGATTTTAGCGCATTTCGTGCCGCGCACTGTCAGGCAAACTCACCAACCCGTGAAATTCTGCAGCTTTCCGCTAGCCGTTGGGGCGACTTTGTTATCGTGGATATCATGGCAAACGCATTTCTGCACCACATGGTGCGAAACATAGTGGGTAGCTTGCAAATGATTGGCGCGGGTCTCCGGCCGGTAGAGTGGTTGGGGGAGCTGCTGTTGGGTCGTGATCGTGCCGCCGCTGCCGATACGGCATCGGGGGCCGGGTTGTACTTGGTCGCGGTTTATTACCCCGACCGATTTGAATTACCCCCGATACCCGAGGGACCCGCTTTTTTGTCGGGCAAAATCTAGTAGCGGAGTCGTTGTCAGGTCTTTCTCTCTGCTATAATCGCGGTCTTGTATTTACTTATCTATAGGGTGCACTTGGTGCAGGTCAAAGTTTGCGGTATCACACGCTCTGAGGATGCTAGCGCGGCGAGCCTGTTGGGCGTGGACGCCATTGGATTGGTGTTTTGGGCTCAAAGCAAGCGGGCTGTTACTATCGATAAGGCTAGGCCGATATGTGATGCCATATCACCGTTTACAACGGTTACCGCACTGTTCGTGGGTGCCGCGGAAGCTGAGGTTGAGTCAGTGTTGGCATCCCTGCCTATCAACCTATTACAATTTCACGGTGACGAGACGCCCGAGTTTTGTGAGCAGTGGTCGGTGCCCTATATTAGGGCGTTACGTGCCGAACCAAGTGTCGATCTCACTGCAGAGGCTAGTCGTTATCCTCATGCCCGAGCCTTTCTTGTAGATGCGGTTCACAACGGCCAGTTTGGTGGTACCGGCGCACAATTTGATTGGAGTTCGCTACCGCAAACGTTTAATCGGCCGCTCGTTTTGGCGGGAGGCTTAAATCCCGCTAATGTAGCGGAAGGTATTCGCCAGGTTAAACCGATGGCTGTGGATGTAAGCAGCGGCGTCGAGTCTTCTCCAGGTGTGAAAGATCACGACAAAATGCGACGATTTATTGAAGCCGCACATGCGGCGGGAAAAGGGTAATAAGATGACAGCTAAGCATGATCCTGCACTCTATGCGAGCGTACCTGATGCGCACGGTCGTTTTGGCCAGTTTGGCGGTAAGTTTGTTGCTGAAACGTTGATGTCTGCGCTTGCAGATCTTGAGGATCTCTACCGACGCCTCGCGAACGACGCGGAGTTTCAGCGCGAGTTCGATGAGGATCTAGCGCATTACGTTGGTCGACCTTCGCCGCTTTACGAGGCGGCCCGTATGTCTGATCACATTGGTGGCGCACGTATTTTTTTAAAGCGTGAGGACTTGAATCATACGGGTGCTCACAAGGTCAACAACACTATTGGGCAGGCATTACTTGCCAAGCATATGGGTAAGAAGCGAGTGATTGCTGAAACCGGGGCAGGGCAGCATGGCGTCGCCAGTGCGACGGTGGCAGCGCGCTTAGGCCTAGAATGCCACGTGTTCATGGGTGAAGAAGATGTTCAGCGACAATCACTCAACGTTTACCGAATGAAGTTGTTGGGCGCAGAAGTTATTCCCGTAACGTCTGGTTCTCGCACGCTGAAAGATGCTATGAATGAAGCGATGCGCGACTGGGTTACTAACGTCGATGACACATTTTACATTATTGGCACGGTTGCAGGTCCACACCCTTATCCGATGCTAGTGCGTGATTTTCAGAGTGTTATTGGCCGTGAGGCGCGACATCAATCCTTAGCGATGACGGGTAAATTGCCTGACGCGCTGGTTGCGTGCGTGGGCGGTGGATCCAATGCGATTGGGCTATTTCATCCGTTTTTGGGGGATGAATCGGTTGCTATGTACGGCGTGGAGGCTGGGGGTCACGGCGTTGAAACGGGTGAGCATGCGGCCCCATTGTCAGCGGGAACGCCCGGTGTATTGCACGGTAATCGCACGTATTTGATGCAAGATGAAAATGGTCAAATCTCTCCCACGCATTCTGTATCTGCAGGACTAGATTACCCTGGGGTAGGTCCAGAGCACTCTTGGTTGAAGGATATCGGCCGAGTGAATTATGTTGCAGCGAACGATGATGAAGCGCTCGCTGCTTTTCATCGATGGACCCGTATGGAAGGGGTTATGCCTGCTTTAGAGACTGCCCATGCCCTCGCATATGCGGAGAAATTAGCAGCTCAAATGACCCCGGATCAGCACATTATTGTTAATCTATCGGGCCGAGGCGATAAAGATATTCTCACTGTAGCAGCCCTCGAAGGCATTAAAGTTTAAGGAAAATTTGTGAGTCGCTTACAAACGCGTTACGACGCTTTACGCACCGCGGACAAAAAGGCCGTGGTTCCTTACATTGTTGCAGGTGATCCTTCAGTCGGTGCAACAGTACCCTTGATGCACCGATTAGTCGCCGCTGGCGCCGATGTCCTCGAGTTGGGGGTGCCATTTTCAGATCCCATGTCTGAAGGCCCAGTGATCCAGCTTGGTCATGAGCGAGCTCTTGAAAATGGCGTGTCCTTGCGCGGTGTATTGGCCATGGTAAGTGCCTTTAGAGAGGAAGACACTGAAACTCCTGTCGTCGTGATGGGTTACGCCAATCCCGTTGAACGGATGGGTCATGAGGCGTTTGCGGACGCCTGCGCAAGTGCGGGCGTCGATGGTGTGATTACGGTTGACTTGCCTCCCGAGGAGGTTGACGGGCTCAATGAGCATTTAATACGCGTTGGTATCGACAATATTTTCTTGATATCGCCTACGACGCCCGACGAGCGTATCTCAACGATTGTCAGCCGTGCGAGTGGCTTCATCTACTATGTGGCTGTCAAAGGCGTTACTGGCGCAGGCAATCTCGATGTGGCGGATGTAAGACATCACCTAGGCTTGATACGAGCGGTGTCGTCACTTCCAGTGGCGGTAGGCTTTGGCATTAAAGATGCGGCATCGGCATCAAATGTAGCAGCTATTGCTGACGGCGTCGTGGTGGGGAGTGCGCTCATTGATACGATTGCTCAGGGTATTGCTAACGGTGACACGGAAGCCGCAGCTATCGACAAAGCGGTTGCGCTACTCACTGATATTCGCGCAGGCGTTAATAAGGTAGCTTCCGCACCCTGAGCTTGAGCAGGTATAATTCGTACTGACCACTGACGGAGTTGGCTATGAGCTGGATTGATAAAATTCTGCCCTCGGGTGTACGAAAGGACGACACGGCCAAACGCGCAAGTGTCCCAGAGGGACTGTGGAAGAAGTGCATTAAGTGTGATTCAGTGCTGTACAGGCCTGACTTGGAGCGCAATCAAGACGTGTGCCCTAAGTGTGATCACCATATGCGTATCGGCGCTCGCCAGCGCCTTGATTTTTTCTTAGACAAAGATGATCGAGAAGAGCTTTTTGCCGATTTAGAACCTGTCGATCGTCTCAAGTTTAAAGATAAGCGCAAATACCGCGATCGGTTAACTGCCGCGCAAAAAAGCACGGGCGAGAAAGATGCTCTGATTGCAATGCGGGGTAAGCTCAAAGGTGAGGATCTCGTTACCGTTGCTTTCGAATTTAATTTCCACGGTGGCTCAATGGGTTATGCGGTGGGTGAGAAATTTACCCGTGCAGCTACGCTCGCTTTGGAGCATCGAATTCCTTTCGTTTGTTTTTCCGCCTCGGGTGGCGCTAGGATGCAAGAGGCGCTTATATCGCTTATGCAGATGGCTAAAACATCTGCTGTTATCGAGCGCTTAAAAGCACAGGGTATTCCTTACATCTCAGTAATGACTGACCCTATTTATGGCGGGGTTTCTGCTTCGCTCGCGCTGCTGGGCGATATTAATATTGCTGAGCCCGATGCCCGAGCGGGCTTCGCCGGGCCTAATATCATCGAGCAGACTATCCGTCAGAAATTGCCCAAGGGCTTTCAGCGTAGCGAGTTTTTGCTAGAGCATGGTGCAATCGATATGATTGTTCCCAGAGCAGAAATGCGTGACACCATCGGCAGTTTGCTGTCGAAGTTCGCAGGCTCGCCTACAGCGAGCGAAGTGGTTCAGGACGAGGACATGGCGCTGGCCGAGGACCTAGAAGGCGCTGACGCTAACACTGATGACTGAACCCGTCCTAGCAGCTTGGCTCGTTCAGCTTGAAAAGCAGCATCCAAAGTCTATTGATCTGGGCCTTGAGCGTGTTCGTGCCGTCGCCAACCAACTCGATTTACTCAATCCTTCGTATAAGACAATTACGGTAGCTGGTACCAATGGTAAAGGCAGCTGCGTTGCTTCAGTGGATCAGCTTTTACGCGATCAAGGGTTATCCGTTGGCGTGTATACGTCGCCGCATTTGCGGCACTATAACGAGCGTATCGTGATTGATGGGGAGCCTGCGAGCGATAACGACATCGTTATGGCTTTTTCGGCAATAGACAAGGCATCCGTTGAGGTAGACGTATCTCTCAGTTACTTTGAGTACGCGACGTTAGCCGGGCTCTGGTTGTTCAAGCGGGCAGGTGTGTCTTGGCAAATCCTTGAGGTTGGTTTAGGTGGACGCCTCGACGCGGTGAATATTATCGACGCTGATGCGTGCGTGGTTACCAGTATTGGTCTCGATCACACGGAATGGCTGGGTGACAGTCGAGATTTAATCGCGATTGAAAAAGCGGGGGTGGCACGACAGGCGCGACCGGCAGTCATTGCAGAGAGCGATGTGCCAGAGACGCTCAGAGCCACGCTTGAAGCATTGGATGCTAGGGTTTACCAAGTTGGCCGTGAATGGCAACTCCATGACAGTCAGCTCACATTGCCGTCCGGCTTAACGCTCCCACTGGTGCTCCCAAAGGGGCTACAGCCTCAAAATGTGGCCGCCGCCGCTGTGGTGCTAGACGTACTTGGTGTCAATCAAGGGGCATCTGCGATAAGAGCATCTCTAAGCACCGTCCAGGTGGCGGGTCGACAGCAACAGTTGAACTGGTGTGATCGAGATGTGTGGTGCGATGTCGCGCACAACCGAGAATCGGTAGAAGCGCTTGTCGCTGCATTAGATGCCGAGCCCTCTCAGGGCGCTTGTCATGCAGTGTTTGCAGGCATGTCTGATAAGCCGCTTCTTGATATGATCAACCTTATGTCATCTCATGTGAATTACTGGCATTTACCCCCCTTATCCGGTCTCGCGCGAGCAGCCGAGCCCGAGGCGGTTGCGGCGTTGCTAGGCGACCAGCATTGTAAGTGCTACGACTCGATAGAGAATCTATCGTCCCGCCTGTTTGATGCTACAGAAGCAGGTGATCGTATCGTCGTATTTGGTTCGTTTGTCACCGTCGGGGCGTTGCTCTCTCAGTTCGATCAGCGACCGTCCCCTATAACTCCACCATTGAATCTTGGAGCCGACGCTCAATGACACCTATTGTTAAACAGCGGCTTGTGGGAGCAGCAGTGCTTTTGGCGTTGGCGATAGTATTTTGGCCGATTATATTTGTGCAGCCCACGGTTGATACGCCTCTGCGCTTAAGCCAAGCGGCAACACCCCCTGAAATTGACGAAGCGCCCTTGGCAAGTCCCAAATCTTCCCGCGCTGATATTGAATCCGTTTATGTTGCCCCTGCCGTTGATCCCGAGCAGCAAGCTGATGCTGATCTTGCTACAGCACTCGCTGATGATAACGCCGCAGAAGTGACCCTTAGTGAGGGGATATCTGATTTACCGAACGCTAAAGAGATCGATCCTGCGGTAACGCGAAATGAGCCGCCCGAGGCTGTGAAACTCGATACTGCCGGTTTTGTTGAGAGCTGGGTATTACAAGTTGCCGCCGTAAAGGACAGAGAGCGCGCCCTCAAGCTGGTCGCCGCCCTGAAGGCTAAAGGCTATGAAGCATTCACTCGAGAGGTTATTCGTAGCAAAGAGGCGTTGTGGCGAGTTCAGATTGGCCCTAAGCTTGAACGAGCAAAATTAGTGAGTATTAAGGCACGCATTGATCAATCTTTTGGCGTCAACGCAGCGATTCTGCGCTACGAGCAATAAATATTATGGACGAGCCAATCAACACATTGACCGGTACCCTTGAGCATTTTAATGGTCTTGATTGGGTGATTGTGGCGGCGGTATCGGTCTCTTTACTAGTAGGCATTATGCGTGGCTTTGCCCGGGAGGCGTTATCGCTACTCGGTTGGGTAAGTGCATTTGTCGGTGCGAATGTACTTGCTAAGCCCCTCGCTGAGTCCCTTATCACGATCAGCGATAGTCCGACACTCAGATATTTAGTGGGTTGGGGCTTGGTGTTTATCGGTGTGCTTGCGATTTTTAGTGTCGTCGGCAGTTTGCTGGCGAAGCAATTACGACAGCCGGGATTTAACCTAGGTAATCGCTTGCTCGGCGGCGTGTTTGGCTTGTTCCGAGGGCTCGTGATCATGATGGTGGTCACTTTGATGCTCAAAGGGATGCTGCCAGACACTGAAGAGGATTGGCTAAACGACGCGAGGTTGATGCCCATGCTCGATGAAATGGCTGACTGGTTCAGCGAAAATTTTGATGATCTTCTCGAGGCTAAGCCGGTCGAAACGATTGGTGAAAGTCTCGAGTCCCAAGAGATGCTTTAAGGCGGGAGTACGCCCATGTGTGGCCTGGTCGGTATTGTTGGAAATGCAGAAGTCGCTGCGGATATCTATGACGCGCTGACGATGCTGCAGCATCGTGGTCAGGACGCAGCGGGGATTATGACGTTTAAAGACGGTAAGTTTCTTCAGCGTAAAGGTGAGGGGCTTGTTCGCGACGTGTTTCGAACGCAGCATATGTCCCAACTATTGGGTAATTTTGGTATTGGGCACGTTCGTTACCCCACCCAGGGAAGTTCAGGTACGGCTCTCGCTCAACCGTTCTATGTCAATTCTCCCTACGGCATAGCGCTCGCGCACAACGGTAACCTTACTAACGCTAATAAGCTCACTGCTGACCTATTTCGCAGTGATCTTCGCCATCTCAACACCGATTCAGATTCGGAGGTGCTACTCAATGTCTTTGCGCATGAATTACAGCGTCTGGGTAAATTGGTGCCTGAGGCCGAGGATATTTTTTCTGCTGTGGAGGCGGTTCACACACGATGTGAAGGTGGTTATGCCGCAGTCGCTATGATTGCCGATCACGGTGTCGTAGCCTTTCGCGACCCCAATGGCATTCGTCCATTAGTGATAGGCATTCGCCAAGGTAAGCATGGTGGGGACGAGTACATGGTCGCCTCAGAAAGTGTTGCCCTCGATGTATTGGGCTTTAAATTGTTGGGTGATGTTGCTCCAGGGGAAGGGGTATACATCAACCCGAACGGAGAGCTTATACGTCGTCAATGTGCAAAAAAACCGCGATTGATGCCGTGTATTTTTGAGCATGTCTACTTTGCCCGTCCCGACTCAATGATGGATGGCATATCGGTTTACAAAACGCGTATGCGCCAAGGGGAGCGCCTCGCGCGCAAGATATTGCGCGAGCGCCCCGATCATGACATCGACGTGGTTATTCCTATTCCCGATACCAGCCGGGTAGCCGGTCAGTCACTCGCCCATGAGCTGGGGGTGAAGTTTCGTGAAGGCTTTATGAAAAATCGTTACATTGGGCGGACGTTCATTATGCCGGGACAAAATGAACGACGGAAATCAGTGCGTCAGAAGCTCAATCCAGTACCACTTGAGTTCAAAGATAAAACGGTTTTATTGGTCGATGACTCTATTGTTCGTGGCACTACCTGCGGACAAATTATTCAAATGGCACGTGACTCAGGTGCGCGTAAGGTCTACTTTGCCTCTGCAGCTCCTCCTGTGCGTTACCCTAACGTATACGGAATTGATATGCCGGCTGCCAGCGAGCTGATCGCCCATGGTCGTGAGGTTCAAGAAATTTGCGAGCTGATAGGTGCCGATTGGATGGTTTATCAGGACTTAGAGGATTTGTTCGAATGCTCCCGAGAAGGTAACGAGGGTATCGAGGGCTTTGAGTCGTCGGTGTTCGACGGTAAGTACTCCGCGGGAACTATTGATCGCGAGTATTTGCGCAGTGTCGAAGCTGCACGTTCAGAAGGTTCAGCCCTGCGTCTTGCCGTTGCCCAAGATGGCGGAGTTGTGGGGTTACACAATGACAATTAAGGACAGACTGTGACTCAAGATCGCGGACAGTGGCTAGACGATGCGCACCCCGAAACGAAAGCGGTTCGGGCCGGTATCTCTCGCTCTGCAGAAGGCGAACATAGCGAGCCTATTTACACGACATCGAGCTATATTTTTGAATCAGCTGAGGACGCGGCGGCACGCTTTTCGGGTGATTCGGGCGCAAAAGGTAGCAATGTTTATTCGCGCTATACCAACCCTACAGTGCGGAGTTTTGCAGAGAGGCTCGCTGCACTTGAAGGGGCAGAGGCTGCAGAAGCCACCGCTTCAGGGATGGCAGCAATCATGTCGGTGTGCATGGCTTTTCTGCGCGCTGGCGACCATGTTATTTGTTCCAGAGACGTATTTGGCAGCACGTTAGGGCTTTTTGAAAAGTATTTTGTGAAGTTTGGCATCGATGTCACTTTTGTTCCACTGCGAGACATCAGCGCATGGCGTCAGGCAATAAAGCCCACCACACGTTTGCTTTATTGTGAGACACCATCAAACCCTTTGTGCGAAGTGGCAGATATAGCGAGCCTCGGATCAGTGGCACGAGATGCAGGTGCGCGCTTAGTCGTCGATAATTGTTTTTGTACGCCAGCGCTGCAACGCCCCCTAGAACACGGTGCGGATATGGTTATTCACTCCGCGACTAAATACCTCGATGGACAGGGGCGTGTTCTCGGTGGCGCGGTCGTGGGCACCGAAGCCGATATGAGTGAGGTGAATGCTTTCTTGCGGACGTGCGGACCGACGATGAGCCCCTTTAACGCGTGGGTTTTCTTAAAAGGACTGGAAACGTTGTCGTTGCGAATGCGGGCGCATTCAGAAAATGCCCAGACCCTCGCCCAGTGGTTACAAGCCCAGCCGCAGGTTCGCAAAGTCAATTATTCCGGGTTGCCGTCACATCCCGGTCATGAGCTTGCTTGTCGTCAGCAGTCAAATTTTGGTGGCGTGCTGTCATTTGAGCTTGATGGCGGTACCGCTGAAGCATGGCAGTTTATTAACGCCACTGAGCTTATGTCGCTAACAGCGAACCTTGGTGATGCTAAAACCACAATTGTTCACCCCGCGACGACCACGCATGGACGGCTATCGAGCGAGCAGCGGATTGACGCTGGAATTAGCGACGGGCTTATCCGCATTGCCGTTGGGTTAGAGCACATCGAGGATATTCAGCGGGACTGTGAGCGAGGGTTTAGGTCACTCACGTCCACCGTTTAGCTATAGCTACCCAAGGGCGGTCGCCGTGAATGCGCTAATCGACAGAACAATTGCAAACATAGGCGACGTGCTACTTGGCAAAGAACTAGAGATCCGCCAAGCATTGTGCTGCATGTTGGCTGGCGGGCATTTACTGCTGGAAGACTTGCCTGGAATGGGTAAGACCACATTGGCACATGCGCTAGCGACTACGCTAGGCATGAGTTTTGGGCGAGTGCAGTTCACCTCGGACTTGTTGCCGTCGGATATTCTTGGCGTATCTATCTTTAATAGTGAAAGTGCGCAGTTTGTTTTTCAACCCGGCCCGATCTTCAACCAAGTCTTATTGGCGGACGAGATCAATCGTGCGACGCCGCGTACCCAAAGCGCATTGCTAGAGGCAATGGCTGAATCCCAGGTCAGTATTGATGGTGAAACACGGCCATTACCTAGCCCATTTTTCGTGATTGCGACTCAGAATCCTATATACCAATCGGGCACCTACGCACTGCCTGAATCACAACTCGATCGTTTTCTAATGCGCTTAAGCTTGGGTTATCCCAACGCTCAGGCAGAGCGGCAATTGTTGTTACGTGGAGAGCAGCGCGGCAACGTGTCGCTTCCTGCCAGTATGTCTGCTGATGAACTGACAGCGATCCGCGCAGCCGTTGCTGAAGTGACTCTCTCAGACAGTCTCCTTGCTTATATTCAGCGCCTGACTGCATTTACGCGCAATGCTCCCGAGTTCGCCATGGGTCTTTCGCCACGCGGTGCGCTGGCTCTTGTCGCTGCCGCGCGCACATGGGCAATGATGGCAGGGCGTCACTATGTCGTCCCGGATGACGTGCAAGCTGTTATTGAGCCGGTCGTCGCACATCGCCTAGTGCCCAGCGCTGATTACGCCGGAGACGGTGCAGCATTAGTAGCTATGATGCAGCGCAGTGTTGATGTGATTCCCGATTGACGGGCTCGGCATGGGCATAAGAGAACGCCTAAACCGAATAACGCTGCGCTGGCTTAGTCGCCGATTACCTCCAGCACGAAGCATTACTCTCGAGCAGCGGCGGCTTTTTATCTTCCCAACCAGCGCGGGTTTCTTATTCATCGCGACTCTGTTCATTATGTTGCTTACGGCGATTAACTATCAGAACAATCTGACGTATGGATTGACCTTTTGGTTGGCGATGCTCTTTATTGTTGCAGTGCATTACACCCATGGTAATTTAATGGGTCTTACCATTACGGCGGTTTCTGCAGAGCCAGTTTTTCCGGGACAGCAATCAGGGTTCACCTTGCGTTTAAAAGCGGGTGGAAAGCGATCAGGGCACTACACGGTTTATTTAGAATGGCCTGACGCGCAACAGGTTGTCGATGTTTCGGTAGGACAGGACACGACGATTACCTTGTATCAAAGTGTGGCTGGGCGAGGGTGGTTTCACCCGCCTAGGCTGCGCATTGAGTCCGTCTATCCACTGGGGTTGTTACGCTGCTGGAGCTACGCTCAGCTCGATGTACAGGCCTTGGTTTACCCCAAGCCTCTACCGGCATCAGACACCCCATTACCACGGAATGACGATGGCGTTGGGGGTGTTAGTGATTCGCGAGGGCTGGATGATCTGGCAGGCTTTCGCGCATATCGCGCCGGAGATTCTCCAAGGCACATTGATTGGCGTGCTTTGGCGCGCGGCCAATCGCTCCTAACACGCCTTTATAGTGAGCCGAGCAGCGAGGAACACTGGCTAGACTGGGAAGACTTCGATGCTGGCAGCGTTGAGCAGCGTTTATCTTGGCTCTGCTGGCGAGCTTTACGACTTGATGCAAGTGGCGATAAATTCGGATTGCGCCTTCCTGGCAAGGAGGTACCTCAGTCCTCGGGTGATCGGCATCGCGAGCAGGTTCTGCGTGAGCTGTCTCTTTATGGTATCACCAGCGATAGCGGCGAGGTGGTGTCATGAATACAGACGCAGCGCTACCGAGGCGTGCGCTCTGGTGGCTAATTGGCTGTCAGTTCTATGTGATCCTCCCCCATTTAACCCGCGTGCCGCTTTGGGTGCTTGCTATTTACCTCGGGGCTGCTCTTTGGCGCTTACAGATGCATCGTGAGCGTGCGCTTATGCCGCCGAGGTGGCTACGTCTTTTACTCGGTCTAGCTGCTGGTGGTGCGGTTATTGCGAGCTACCAAACTCTCATTGGCTTAGATCCTATGGTGGCGCTGTTATTAGTGGCTTCAGCCTTAAAATTAATCGAGTCGGTTCGTGCCAAAGATGGTTACGTTCTTGTGTCCCTCGGATTTTTTATAATGACAACGCAGTTTCTGTATAACCAAGAACTGCCGGTCGCCCTCTATAGCGCCGTCGGTACCCTACTGCTAGTAGTTAGTCTCATAGCACTTAATCAACGCCCCTCGGGAAGCATCAGTCGGCGTGAGCCTCTCCTCGCGTTACGTATGCTGGGTTTGGCGATTCCGATGATGATCGTGCTGTTCTTGTTGTTTCCGCGTATTGCCCCCTTATGGAGCGTGCCGTCTAAGAATACGCAAGCTACGACAGGTATGAGTGATGTACTGCGCCCGGGTGACGTTACGCGCTTAGGTCGGTCCGCTGAGGTTGCGTTTCGTGTGCAGTTTGAAGACCAGATTCCTCCTCAACGCGAGTTGTACTGGCGCGGTATGGTGCTTAATCAATTTGCGGATGGGGCGTGGCGTACTCTCGGTTGGAGTGATCATCCCGCGACCGAGCGAAAGCTCGATAAGCCGATAGCCGTAGGCGAGTCTTTAAAGTACCGCATTATCATAGAGCCAACTATGCAGCATTGGCTCTATGCCATGCCTTATGCGCAGAGCCCAACCGCGGGTGTATTTGAAGCCTGGGATTTTCGTCTCGCAGTGAGAAAGCCGCTGGAGAGTACGTTTGCATACGATGTAGTGACGTGGCCTGAATCGTCACTGCAGCCTGAGTTGTCGCCTTGGCGCCGTGAAGCAGAGCTCGCGTTACCTAGCAATCTAAATCCGCTGACACGCGAGTGGGTAGAGCGACAGGTTAACGCTGTGGGGAATGGACCAGAGTTGATAGCGCGGGTGCTCAGCTACTTTCGGGAGCAACCATTTTATTACACGCTGCAACCTCCAAAGATTGACGACGATGACTTTGTTGATGAGTTTATCTTCCAAAGTCTGCGCGGATTTTGTGAACACTATGCTTACAGCTTTGTCGTAATGATGCGTATGGCAGGCATTCCTGCACGTATTATCGGTGGTTATCAAGGCGGAGAGCTGAACACGCTCAACAACACACTTATCGTTCGCCAATTCGATGCTCACGCCTGGGTAGAAGTATGGCTCGAAGATCGAGGGTGGGTGCGCGTCGATCCTACGGCGGCGGTAGCCCCCGAGCGTGTCGAACAAGGTCTCGAAGAAGCTCTTAGAGGGCAGGAGGGCTTTCTCGCGGACTCTCTTTTATCGGCCTATCGGTTTCGCAGTGTCACTATGGTGAACTGGCTACGTCTGCGTTATGACGCCGCTGCTTGGCAGTGGCAGAGTTTTATTGTCGGCTTTAACAGCGATGAGCAAATTGATCTACTTGAATCATGGTTCGGGGAAATCAAAGTGAGTTGGTTTGTTGCAGTACTGCTTGGTAGTTGGGTTGTGGTGTTGGCGCCGCTGATCTGGTGGATGAACAGGAGTCGGAGCAGCAGTGAAAGACTCCCTGTCGAACAACAATTCGCAGAACTATGCCGCGCATTGGCGCGCCGTGGTATTGAGCGCGCGGTCGGTGAATCGGCTATCAGTTTATTGGTCCGTGCAGAATCCGAACTACCTGCCGGCGATCCTCAGCTGGTCACCCTGCGACGGCTTGCCGACGAGCTCTACACAGGGGATTAACTCGTCAGTCGGATCGCCCCGTAAGCCACAGTGAACAAAACCAGCGATGCGATGCCAATTAGGCTCCATCGATACATTGTTTTACTGGGTCGTTTGTCTACGGGTATGTCGTCAGAGAACATTGCGATGTGATTGAGTATGGCGAATAGCGGGGCGGTTAAAAATGACACGGTTGTCGCTATATCGATTAGCAAGCTAAATGAGTGTGACAGTAATTTTAGAATGATCGCTGCGCCCCCGAGAAGTACTGCCATCCATAGCCAGTAATAGGGATGCCGAATTTGTGAGATAGCATGCTCCTGCGGATTATCTTTGTTCTTAATGATCAGCATAACGCCCGCCATTGAGCGTGGCCATGCATCAATCGCGGTCAGCGTTGTGGTGAAAATAACGGCCATTGCGGCGGCACCGACTAGAACCGCCATGGTGTCGCCTAGAGTTTGCCGGTAAATATCAACCAGTTGGGCGGCAAAGCCGGCAGCGCTCGCTTCGAATTCGATACCGGCTTTGTGCATTACCGCGGTCCCCATGATAACAAAGCACACCGCTAAAACTGTGGTTCCGATAAAGCCGACATTAAAATCGAGGGCAGATTCTCGCAGCGTTGCCTGGCGATTGTCGGCTTTCGCCTTTGCTTGACTCCACAATGACTGCCATACAGAGGTATCAAGTGGTGCCGGCATCCAGCCAATGAGTGCAGCGATAAAAATAATCGTCGCGGGCTCAAAGCTTTCTGGCCAAAATGCCCCGAGATTAGGCACTCCCAATTGGGGGAGCACCATAATCGTGGCGATAAGTGTGGTCACCGTCAGAAAGCCGAGCAGGACTTTTACAATGGCGTCCAGCGCTTTGTATTCGCCTAAAAATAAGATGGTTACCACAACCGCCCAAACACCAAGAACTAAGATAAACGTATCAACGTCGAGTCCGAAGGTGACTTTGGCAAGGCCCGCAGTTGTAATCGATATAGCCGCGCAGCCGGCAAACATGGTGAGCAGTGTTGAAACAATAAATACCCATAGTGAGAAAGGTCCTTGACGCTTATAAGCTTCTATGAGGTTACTACCCGACGCCGCCGCGTATTGGTTTCCAAACCGAAATGCGGGGTACTTGGCCAAGTTGGCAAACAGAATAAAGCCAATGAGTGCTAAACCATAAAGGCCGCCGGCGCGGGTCGACTGAATCAGGTGTGATACACCGACCGCGGCGCCCGCGAACAAGATGCCAGGTCCGAGAATGTTTAATAAAGTACGTGGTTCACTTGTCGTCATGAGGACTTTCCATTGGTCATTATTATTGGGTGTGACGGTTGGGTGACATCGTGACACAAAAACATTTTAAATTAAAAACATCTTGAACTTCGGGCTCGCCGCGTTTGTAATCGAAGGGCGATAATTCAGTACACTTTCTTCAGCGAGAGGAATAGCCATGAATAAGATCCTAAGTAAGCTGCCCCTAGTATCGGCGCTTTGTTCGTTTACTCTTTTAGTGAGCTCACCTAGCCATGGGCTTGATTGGGGTGCGTCTACCCCGGGCGACGAAGTGGGTAATGCCCGAGCGCTAGGCGCAGAGACGTGGGCTCGATGTGCGGTGCAAATGACTGCGCCCGGAGCGAAGTCCTATGAGCTATCTCATTTGCGAAGTAACACCATGCCGAAATCGCCCTTTGGCGCGCCGCTCGAATACAGTTTTCGAGAGACCGCTGGACTCCCCGGATCACTGCATGCCTTTAACGGCGAATCGGTCAGCGGGGAGCACGCAGCGCAGGGCACTCAGATGGATGCCCTTGGACATTTTGGGTATCTGAGTGAGCCCTGGAGCGGTGAGGGAGATTTTCCCGCAGATGACGCGCGCTATTTCGGTGGTTTTGATCAGTCGGAGGTAAAGCCTAATGCTGCCTCACCATTGTTAAAGCTTGGCGTGGAGAACGTGCCCCCGATCATTACTAGCGGCCTCTTACTTGATGCTAAGGCATTCGTCGGAAAGGGTGAACGTTTGGCCCCCGGAGCGCTGGTTACTAAGGCGGACATCGATGGCATGCTCGAGGCGCAAGGTATGGCTGAGAGAGGCATCTTGCCTGGCGATGTTGTCTTTATTCATACGGGCTGGGGTGAAAAGTGGACGGACCCCATGACCGATGAAGAGTATTACGGAATGGGTCCTGGACTGGCCTACGATGCAGTGCAGTACATTGGCGAGCTCGGCGTGGTACTAGTCTCTCTCGATAATCCGTTCACTGATCCAGTAGCACGGGGCATGCTACAGGGTCAGGCTGCTCCAGCCGACGGCACGCCCGAGGGTTTGCCATTTGCTGTTCATCATCACAATTTAAGCCAAGCCGGCGTCTTACAAATTCAGAACAGCCGCCTTAGTGATATCGCCGACGCGCAGGTGTATAACTTCTGCGCCATGATATTGCCATTGCGTATCGATGGTGGGTCAGGCTCACCCGTTCGGCCAGTGGCGATCGGCGCGCCTGCACGGCGCTGAGATTGGGTGAGCGCCGTCTATCGCTCAGGTGATAGTGGTGCTCGCGGGCGCTTCCCCTACTAAAAGGCGGGGATATCCGTCTGGCTCCGTCCTAGAATCAATGCATGGATGTCGTGAGTACCTTCATAGGTATTCACTACCTCCAAGTTCATCATATGACGCATAACAGGGTACTCATCTGATATGCCGTTGCCGCCTAGCATGTCGCGCGATTTACGTGCCACTTCGAGTGCTTTACCACACGAGTTGCGCTTGATGAGGCTGATTAGGTCGGGTGAGATTTCTCCAGCGCTTAACAGTTGCCCTGCGCGGTAACAGCCCTGCAAACCTAATGCGATCTCAGTCTGCATGTCGGCGAGCTTGAGCTGTATTAACTGATTAGAGGCTAATGGGCGACCAAACTGGCTGCGATCGAGGGTGTACTGACGCGCCGTATGCCAGCACGTTTCGGCTGCGCCAAGCGCTCCCCATGCAATGCCGTAGCGGGCGTTGTTTAAGCAGCCAAAGGGCCCCCGAAGACCTTGCACGTTTGGAAGCAAGTTCTCTTCGGGAACAAAGACGTCATCCATAACGATCTCACCCGTTGTCGAGGCGCGGAGCGCGAGCTTGCCCTCGATTTTAGGTGCACTAAGCCCCGACATGCCTTTTTCGAGAATAAAGCCTCGAATGACATCATCATCAGTTTTAGCCCAGACAACGAACACATCTGCAAACGGGCTGTTTGAAATCCACATTTTGGCGCCACTAACACGATAGCCGCCCTCAACACTTCGAGCCCGCGTCACCATGCCGCCTGGGTCAGAGCCGTGATCGGGTTCGGTCAAGCCAAAGCAACCAATCCATTCACCTGTCGCTAACTTAGGTAGATATTTCTCTCGCTGCGCGTCATTGCCGTAGGCGTAGATCGGATACATCACTAGCGACGACTGTACGCTGAGCATGGAGCGATAACCTGAATCTACACGTTCCACTTCGCGCGCGATAAGTCCGTACGAAATGTAGTCAACCCCGGGGCAACCATAGCCGTCTATGGTTGAACCTAGCAGGCCCATTTCGCCCATCTCCCGAAAAATAGCGGGGTCGGTAGTTTCTGTACGGTACGCTTCCTTTACCCGCGGTAATAGCTCGGTTTGCGCATACTGACGCGCACTGTCACGCACCATACGCTGCTCTTCGGTTAGTTGGGCGTCCAGTTCAAAAGGGTCTTCCCAGTTGAGCTTAGCCCAGCGAGTATTTGAAGCCATGTTTTAACCCTCTGATTTCGTGAGCAGTTCGTGCTCTGCGAGAAAGCTTTAAATATAAAACGTTATTCTAACCAATCGCCGCTAATGTGCCAAAGGCGCATTGATTAACAACACCTCCCCGATGGGGGTGGGTGAGAGCAATTAAACTAAGCCAAGCCTCGAGTGCTTCTTAATCAGCTTGTTTTGTCAGATGCTCTGCCTGTCTAGAGGCAATAGCAGATAACGTGAAGGTAGGGTTCACCGCGCCGCTGCTCGGGAAAAGACTGGGTCCCGACACGTAGAGATTGTCTGTGTCGTGTACCCGGCCATAACTGTCTGTGACCGAGAGCTTCTCGTCATTACCCATCACAGTACCACCCATAATATGCATGGCGACCCGTGGCCCGTGCCAAACTTCTCGGGCGCCCGCCGCACGCATAATGTCTTGACCCTCAGCGATACGCTGCTCCCATAACTGAGCGGTTCTGGTATCCAAGTTATGTTCGGTTCGAGCCAATGCTATGCCATTAACGTCGCGCTGCCCGCTCAGGCTAATGCGGTTCTCTGGTTTTGCGATATCTTCAGCGACCAGCGTCATATTGCCAATGTGCCTAGCGGCATCTTGCAGCCACGGTTTAAGTTTCTCACCGCTGATATCGGGCCGACCTGTTCCGTAACCTAAAAGATCATGGGGCTTAATCGCGTGGGCAATGAGCCATTGGGACGAGCCAAACGCAGCCCCCTGATTTTTCTTATCATAATCATCGTGGCTAATGAGCTGCCCGCCTGATACCCCTTGGTGAGGATAGGTCTCTTCGTCAAATAATCCAAAGACAGTACCTGCAGGATGAGACGTCAGATAGCGGCCAAGTTGGTCAAATTGATTGCCTGGTGCGGGACGATTATTGTCTGCAGAGCTCAGCAAGATGCGCGCCGATTGAACGGTAAAGGCCGCAATAATGACTTGCTGTGCGTGCAATGAATGTCGCTCTCCAGCCTGAAAATATTCGACCCCCGTAATTCGTGAGGCTTTGTTGGGATCGCGAAGAACTCGATTAACAAACGCATTATGTTCGATGTGAACGCCGGCTTCCTGAGCGCGAGGTAGCCAGGTTACTAATGGGTTAGCAAGAGCGCCTATAGGGCAGCCAGCGTCGCACCATCCGTCGTATTGGCATGCGGCTCGCCCTTGATAGGGCTGACTGTTGATGGCCAGAGGTAGTGGGGCGGTACGGCGTCCTGTTTTATCAAAGCCTTTTTTCAGTACACGCCCTTGCGCAAATATCGGCAGAGGTGGCATGGGATAGTCGGCGCCGTCCGGACGCCAGACTTCAGCCTCAGCATCGCCACTGAGGCCAACCTCACTCTGCACACTGTCATAGTGGGCGCGCAACGTGTCGTAGTCTAGCGGCCAATCAAGGCCTACCCCGTGGTCAGAGGCCACACTAAAATCGCCGCGATGTAATCGTAACCAAACGCCATAGTGATGCACGGCTGATCCACCGGTTCCGAAACCCGCGTTAAACGCGTGACCGACCTTGTGGTCCCCGAGTTCTTCAACATGCGGCCCCGACCATTTAAGTCGACGTGCCCATATTTGAGAGCTGATAAGATCAGATGTACTTCGTTTCGGGCCGGCTTCGAGCACCGTCACGCGTCGTCCAGTTTCGGCCAGTCTCGCAGCTAATAGTAAGCCTGCGGCTCCCGCACCGACGATGATAGTATCGGGCGAATCCATGCCTGCACCGTCCGACTTCACCACGCTTCCTGAGGAGAGATATGGGCCATGTAGGGAATGCCTAGCTGCTCAAAACCGTGTTCAGTGCCGTACACCACGTCGAGGGCATCGGCGCGTAGAACAAAACTGAAAAAACTCGCTGGAGCTCCCTCCCAGTTTAGGACTTCATCCTTGCTTATGAGTTCTATCGCAAAGGCCGCCGACAAGTCTTGTGTCGCAAGAAGGCGAGTACCGCTGTCAAGAGCGGCTTGATAAAAGCCAAGTTGCTGTGGGGCAGGAACGCCTAGATATTTTGCTATGAGGAGTGATTCCTCGCCAGCGGTTAGCTGGCTGTCAATAAATGCGGCGATTCCCGCATCTCGGGCGCCGGGAACAAGTTCATCCGCGAGTATTTCGAGAGTCGTGCACTGTTCGTCAGTCAGTTTCTGTGGGCTGAAGCCGGCTACGCGTGCTTGCGCAGCAGACATAGATAGCCAGCTACCGTTGACGAGAAACCAACTGAGAGCAGCGCCCCCAGTCAGTAGCCGTCGGCGGGTCGTTGCCAACGCCATTAGAAATCCTTGCGGATGCTAAAGGCGTAGTAGCGGGGTGCTTTGTACGCGACTTCATTACAGCCACACAAGGTGGCGAGATCGAAGCCTTGGATTCCTGGGCGCTCGTCGGTCAAATTGCGAACGGCGAGTGTCGCGAGCCAATCGTTAAGGGCAAAGCTCACTTGAGCATTAGCCACGGTGTAGCTTGGAAATTTATCTGCGTCAAAGTTGCGTAGATTGTAGTAGTACTCGTCTGAATAACTTACGTCAGCTTGTACGGCCATTTGTCCACCGAAGGCATCAAATCCATAGCGAACCAATCCAGTCACTTGCAATTCAGGCGCATAGGTTGGGTCTACGTCGCTAGATGGAAGAGGCGAGCCATTGCGCAGCGCGACATCTTTCACCGTGGCATCAAAGTAGGAACCCGACAAAATAATGTCTAAGCCTTCGACCGGGTTGGTTTGTATTTCCAATTCAACGCCGTAATTATCGGCGTCCTTGTTAATAACTACGCCACCTACACCGACAAACAAAAATGCTTGGTAGTCAGTGTAATCATAATAGAAGGCAGTACCGTTAATACGCGTTGAGCCGTCACCGAGTGTGGCTTTGAATCCACCTTCGTAGCTAGTCAAAACCTCCGCATCATAAGGTAATCCAGCGTCGCCTCCCGAGCCGAAGTAAGCGCCTAAGAGCGGTGCGTTGTAGCTCCCCGCTTTAACGCCTCGGTTAACACCACCGTAGAGCATGAAATCCTCGGTAACGTTGTAGCTTAACTGCAGCTTACCAGCCCATAGGGTGTCGGACATGTCATCGTTGTATTGCACGCCGGTTCCCGGGAAGCAGGCATTAAGCTGTCCCGCAAAGCAGGGTGAGGTGTTCACAACAAACGAACTTTCCGAAGGTGCGACACCTAAATTTAACTGGAAGTCTTTCTCCTCACGCATGGCGCGTAAGCCAGCGATTAGCGTCAACTGCGGCGTTAGGTCGTATTCGAATTGACCAAAGACACTGTAGGAATCGGTTTCTAGTTGAGCAACTGTGCCCACATCAATGGGCACTCCGCCAAACACATCAGCGAATGACGCTTGCGGTCCTTTCAGGCCATTATCTGATGTGGAGTCGATGTTTAGGTAGTACAAGCCGGCTACCCACCGACTGTTGTCCGTCTCACCGCTTAATCTAAATTCTTGAGTGAAAGATTCTCCGTCGACGGCCGCGTAGTTGGCCAGCTGGTTAACCGGCGCTGAATCAACGTCGATAAAAAGGAGTTTTTCATATTGTTTGAAATCGGTAATCGACGTAAACGTCATGCCGTTGTTAAGGTCGTAGACCGCTTTAAAGTTGATGCCCGAGTTCTCTGTACTACCTTGATCCTTAAAGGCGAAGTCACCAGAAAAGGTGAAATCGTCGCCATCGGGGTCGAGATAGCCAAAGAAGTCAGCGCCAGGTGCAAAGCGCCCGGGTAAACCGCCGCCGCCGCCTGGCAACAGTTGATCGCCATCTTCAATGTCAGCACCCCCATCGAGGCCCGTATCATTGCCATTTTGATCAAGCAGTGCAGTCAAACGCGTTTCATTAGCCGGTGTATTGATAACGTTAATCAGTTCGGCCGGGGTGTTCGGGTTGCCGTCGTGATCCTGAACAATACCTAGTGTGGACTTGCTCTGGTAAGGCCCTGTTGCTACTTCGCTCTCAGAGTAATTCAAACTCAGATCCATGCGCAGTTGATCGTTGGGTTGAAAAGCTAAACGTAGCCGCGCGGCTGTTGAGTCATCGTCCCCCAGATCTGCACCGGCGCCGGGTCCTGGATCACCCAAGAAGGGGAGCTGATCGGCATTGGTGTACAAGTTCTCGAGGTAACCGTCTTGTTTGCTGTGGCGGAACGCGACGCGTGCAGCGACGGTATCGCTGAGAGGCCCACCGATAGCGCCTTCGACGACGAAGCGGTTCGCGTTGTTGGGTACGTCATATTGACCGACTTCGATGTCCAGATAGCCTGTTGTCTCGTCAAAAGTAGGGGCATTCGACAGGAAATGCACTAAGCCGCCGGTTGCGTTGCGGCCAAAGAGCGTGCCTTGAGGCCCTTTGAGTATCTCGACTCGGTCGATATCAAAGACAGCAAACGTTTGGGCTTGCGCAACTGCAATATATCCGTCGTCGAGATAAACGGCATTGGGCGCTTCAATGATGTCATTAAAGTCGTTTTGTGTGACACCACGGATTGAGAATTGGGTGTTTTGCCCTGCCAAGTTGCCTGAAATGTGAACGCCAGGAGCGAAAGCCGCAATATCGAAGCTCTCCGATACGCCGAGAGCATCCATTTGAGCGCCGCTAAAGGCACTAATGGCAATGGGCACATCTTGAATATTTTGCTCACGTTTTTGAGCAACCACCACAATTTCCTCGAGCACGCTTTGAGCGGCTACGGGAAGTGCTAGCGTCAGACCTGCGATAACACTCGCAAGCATCGAGGGTCGGAAGGGAAGCTGTCTCATAGGTGAGTCCTCACAATGTCGGTAGAATTATTTTTTTCTTAGTATGTAATGCAATGTAATACAGTCCTGATAGTTCGTCTAACACAAGTAAATTCAACGCGGGTAAAAGAGTTACGCGGGTGCGCGCAGTCCTCTTGCTTCTAGCCGGGGCAACACTTCCTGCCTAAAGTAGGGGAATTCTCGAGCGTAGTCCACGAATGCAAGTGTTGTCCCTGCCACTCCCGTCGCACTCATCTTCTCGAGTTGATCGGCGATATGGTCGGGTGTCCCCACGAGTGGAAAACCTCCGTGCCCTGCAGCGAAGCGGTCTCGAAATGCGGCCAGAGCCTCTTTGGTAAACGACTGGGCATGAAGCCCTTGTAAAGTCATTAAATTGTCGACGGCCTCCCAATCTGCATGTTGGTTGGCGTAGTAATCAAGATACTCTTCTGCTTCTGCTTGCGTGGAGCGGCAAACGACCGTAGAAAAAGTCAGGACGTTTACGTTTCGGCCAACAGCTTTAGCTCGAATATTAATGTCGTCGACTGTTTCTGAGGCCTGGTCAAAATCAAAAACGGGGGTAAACAAAAAGTCGGCATTACGCATAGCGAATGCGCGTCCTTCCTCCGACGCGGCAGCGTTAAGCACCGGCACGCTGCTCTGGGCTGGGTGGGGCAGACTATAAACACCCTTGCCCTTATAAAAATTTCCCTGCCAATCGAAAGGTTTGTCCTCTCTCCAAAGCTTTTGAACGTAATCGAACCACTCTTGCGCCATCGCGTAGCGGTCGCTGTGATTTGAGGGTAGGTCAACGCCAAACGCGTCATATTCGGGTTTGTTCCAGCCCGCGACGACATTAAGTCCTAATCGGCCGTTAGAAAGTTGGTCGAGGGTGGCTAGTTGTTTGGCAGTGACAATAGGATGGTTGAACGCCGTATGAACTGTAGCGAACACTTGTATCCGTTTCGAATGGGCGGCGAGGCCAGCCGCCCACGTAATCGTTTCGAGGACATTGCCATGGAAATCAGTTTCTCCGCCGTAACCGATCCAGCGCGCGATGGGGAGCATAAACTCTAAGCCTGCATCATCGCATTGACGAACAAGATCAATGTTGTTCGCCCAACTGTTATCCCATCGCTCAGACACTTTCGTGACGGCCATCCCACTAGAGCAGTTGGCTGAAAAAATCCCCAGCTTGAGTTTGTTGTCGTTGAACATGGGAGAAGGGGGCGGCGTTATCATGCTGAATCCTTGGTACACGTTACTGTCGTCAATGGTCTTGGCGGGCTGGTATGCCTTTGTTCTGTTTTTGGTTATTTTAGGTTTAAAATGTTTTTATCAGGCTATGCTTGCGTTGACAAGTAGTTTCGCGAATACAAAGAGGCCATCCAGTGAAGGCATTAGAGGATTTTTCTGTTGGACAGCGGTTCGATCTCGGTCCTTATCGCGTCGGCGCGCAGGAAATTATTGATTTCGCAGTGCAATTCGATCCACAGCTATTTCATACCGAGCAGAGTCACGAACGGACGCTCGCAGTGGGTGGGCTGATGGCTAGCGGTTGGCATACCACCGCTATATTTATGCGTATGGCTGTGGATGCTTATATGGGCGAAACGGCGACCTTAACGTCTCCGGGCGTTGACCAAGTCCGCTGGCTAGCACCCGTACGTCCCGATGACGTTCTGAGTGGCGTTACCGAGGTTACGGTTGCACGGGCTTCGGCATCAAAGCCCGATCGAGGTATTGTGAAAGCCGATGTGCGGATTTGGAATCAAAACGCCATTGATGTGCTGACGCTCACTACGACCACGTTTGTTATGACACGATCTGGCGTTGCAGAGCTTGATGGCTCTGTTTAAAGCACGGCAGTGACTTCTTAAAGCACGGCAGTGACTTCGATCTCAACAAGCGCCGCGGCCTCAACGAGCGCTGACACAACGACGACGCTCATTGCCGGATAGTTCTTACCCATGATGTCACGGTAAGTTGCTCCGATCTCTGTGAGATGGGCGAGGTATTGGTCCCGGTCGGTGATATACCACGTCATGCGCGTCATGTGCTCTGGACCGGCTCCACCGGTTTCGAGAACGGCAAACACGTTCAGTAAAGCCTGACGGAACTGGCCAACGAAATCAGTGCATTCGAACACTTCTTTGTCGGTCCAGCCAATCTGGCCGCCGCAAAAAATGTGTTTAGTGCCCTGTGCGAGAATACCGTTGGCGTAGCCTCGTGGCCGCGTCCAGCCTTCTGGCAGTAGGGTCTGATGCATGTCATTCTCCGTTTACATTCGTGTTAACTGCGATTATATTTTAGGTTTAAAATATTATCCATACCCAATGCCGATAGCGACGGGAAAACTCGCTGGTTTCATCGACCTTATTTGAATATGGTTAGCAAGTATCATCGGGTAGCAAGGATATACATCATGAGTCTAAAGCAATTCGCAGTGCTGCCTCTTGAACACGCATCAAGCTTGGCTCGCATTGTCGATTTATGCGCAACACTCTCATCCGAGAACCCTGTCTCAGTAGGACCCTGTTATCGGAGAATCCGATTGTGGTGCTGCCGGACACACTCTGTTGAAGCAGGTATTGTGACCACTTATTTTGCACGAGGAATGCACGGGTAATGGCTGAACGTTCGTTTACTGAAGAAGTTGAAAAGTTGCGCGCTGGAGCGGGAGAGACCTTTAAAGGCGAGGGTATTCTTGCCATAACCAAAGCGCTGCTTCAGTCCGGCGTTAGTTATGTCGGTGGGTACCAGGGTTCGCCCATTTCCCACTTAATGGACGTCTTGAACGATGCCCAAGATATTTTAGGTGAGCTTGGCGTGCATTTTGAGGCTAGCGGTTCTGAGGCAACGGCGGCGGCGATGCTATCGGCGTCCGTTAATTATCCTTTGCGCGGTGCAGTCACTTGGAAGTCTACCGTGGGCACCAATGTCGCGTCTGACGCACTGTCTAACCTAGCGTCGAGCGGCGTCACTGGCGGCGCGATGGTTATTGTTGGCGAGGACTACGGCGAAGGCTCGAGCATTATGCAGGAGCGCAGCTATGCCTTTGCGATGAAAGCTCAGATGTGGCTGCTCGATCCGCGACCTAATCTCACTAGTATTGTCGATATGGTAGAGAAAGGTTTTGAGCTGTCGGAAGCGTCGAATACCCCCATTTTCTATATGATGCGCATTCGTGGCTGCCACGTTACCGGAGAGTTCACGGCACGCGACAATCTTCCCCCCTCGTTTAACTCGGATAACCCTGTAACTCCGCAACGTGAGCCGGAGAAAATTATCCTGCCACCCTTTGTGTATGAGCAGGAGCGGGAAAAAATTGCTAAGCGACTACCGGAGGCTATTGAGTTTATTAAGCGTGAGAAGCTCAACGAGTTATTTCTCGGTAAGCATCAGGGACTAGGCATAATTACCTGCGGCGGCTCCTATAATAGTGTCATTCGAGCGCTACAGCGGCAGGGATTGGCCACTGTCCACGGTGATACTGACATTCCTATCTATTGTCTAAACGTGGCTTACCCACTGGTACCCGATGAACTGGTCGCGTTTTGCGCAGGCAAGGAGCAAGTACTCGTGCTGGAAGAAGGGCAGCCTGAATACATTGAGCAGGGCATTCAAACAGCGTTGAGGCGCGCCGACGTGCAAACGCGTCTGTACGGTAAAGACGTTATGCCTATGGCAGGGGAGTATACCGGGCAGGTCATGCTCGAGGGTATTACGCGCTTCGTTCTCGCATCGAAACAAACAACTGTTCCGCTTGCACTGAGTTTGGACGAGGTTCTCGCACTGGAGACGCCGTTAAACGATGACGACATTGCGGTGCTAATGGAGGAGTTGCCACCGCGCCCGGCGGGTCTGTGCACAGGCTGCCCAGAAAGACCTATTTTTTCTGCAGTAAAACAGGTTCAGGAAGAATTAGGGCCTTTTCATATTTCATCGGACATTGGATGCCACTCGTTTGCCACAGCAGCGCCCTTTAATCTTGGCAATACTATTATGGGCTATGGCTTGTCATTGGCGAGCTCCTCAGGCATGCGCCACACGCTGCCCCACAAAGCAATCAGTATTATGGGCGATGGAGGGTTCTGGCATAACGGATTGAGCAGCGGCGTAACGAGCGCCGTCTTCAACGGCCACGACGGCTTACTCGTTATCATCGATAATGGCTATTCAGCGGCTACGGGAGGACAAGATATTCCCTCATTGGTTGAGCCAAATTTAATTGCTTCGACCATCGATTCCGAGGCGCCAAAGCGACACGACTGGCAGAGCATTGAAGATGCCTGTAAAGGCGCCGGTGTTAAATGGATACGCACCATTAGTAGCTACAACATCGAGGTAATGAAAAATACTCTCCGCGCTGCGTTAACGACAAAAGCACCCGGCCTGAAGGTGATCATCGCAGAAGGCGAATGCATGCTTAATCGTCAGCGGCGGGTCAAGCCATTGCTGAAAAAAGCCATTAGTGATGGCGCACGGGTAGACAGAGCCCGTTTTTACGTGGATCCGCAGACGTGTACCGGCGATCACGGCTGTGTAAGGCTGTCAGGATGCCCGTCGCTGACAATCAAAGAAAACCCCGATCCTCTAAGAGTCGATCCTGTGTCCTACGTCGACAATAGCTGCGTAGGCTGTGGCGTATGCGGTACCAATGTTCACAGTGCCGTATTGTGTCCATCGTTTTCACGTATTGATCTAGTTTATAACCCCAGCCGTTTTGATGCCGTTAAGTCCCAGTGGCGACAGCGCTTTAGCCAGTGGTGGCGCAGGCGCGACGTTGCTCGACAGATGGAGTCGCGCCTGTGACAACGCGAACGACTAATATGCTGATTGCGGCCCTCGGAGGCGAGGGCGGTGGTGTTCTGACGAATTGGTTGATCGATGCGGCCGACCGTAGCGGCTGGCACTGCCAGAGCACGTCGCTGGCCGGTGTGGCACAGCGCACGGGTGCGACGATTTACTATCTCGAGTTTATTCAGCGCGAGTCAGATGTCCCTGCTCCTGTGATGTCCTTATTCCCTGCGCAAGGTGATATCGATATTGCAGTGACATCGGAGATTGCGGAAGCCGGCCGCATGTTGAGTCGAGGTTTTATTTCACCAGGCCGCACAACACTCATTTCTTCCGATCATCGTGTCTTCGATATTAGTGAAAAGAGCGCGACAACAGACGGCACTATAGACACCGCCGTTATTCTTGATTTAGCGGAGCGCTACACTCAGCGATTCGTCCGTTTTGATATCAATGAGCTCGTGAAGCGCCATGGAACAGTGATCTCCGCTGGGCTATTCGGAGCGATTGCTGGTGCTGAAGTGCTGCCTTTCGAGAAATCAGTATTTCTCGACATTGTTGGCTCAGGAAAAGGAGCGCAAGCTAATCTTTCTGCTTTTGAAGAGAGTTATGGGGTCGCTAAAAGCGGAGGCATAGCTGTCGCGGTGCCTGAGAAAGAGGCAGTATTTACGCTGCCGGAACCAAGAACCAAGCACGGTCGGATTCTTTTACCTCAAATAGCGGCCTTTCCCAGCGTTTTGCACGAGGTGTGCTACCACGCGGTGGAGCGACTGCTCGACTATCAGGATCAAGCCTATGCGCAAGAGTTCCTTCACAAGGTAACTCAGTTAATCAGCAAAGACAGCGAAGCTCGGGGCTATGAGCTCACACGGGAGACCGCGCGCTGGTTGGCGTTATGGATGACTTTTGAGGATATACCCCGCGTGGCGCAACTTAAACTTCGACCGGATCGAGAAGATTCGATTCGGGAGGAGGTGCAGGCAGCGCCCAATCAGATACTGAAGGTCACTGAATTTTTTCATCCGAGGGTGGAGGAGGTTGCCGCTATGCTGCCTCCCGCGATCGGGAAGTGGCTGTTAAACAACGCGATTTCGCGCCGTGCGCTCGACACGCTTTTGGGGCCGCGCAAACTTCGCACCGACACTATGACAATCCAACTTATCCTGCGTGGTCTCGCAAGCCTGCGGCATGTTCGAAAAAGGACGCTTGGTTATGCCGACGAGCACACGATGATCGATTCATGGTATCGCAATGTTACCGCGATAGCCGATTACGACACGGCGTTAGCACTGGCAAGTTGTGGTCGGATGGTGAAGGGTTATGGTGCAACACGAAGCCGGACAACGTCGCGCTTAATGGCAATTATTGATTTACTGGAGCGTGGCGCCGTTTCCAATGCGCAGCAGATTCTCTCTCTATATCAGGCCGCAATGACTGGTGAGGAGGAACAGCCTTTTTATCGTGCGATTTCTCAACTTCCCTGATCGTAATAGCTAATAAATACGTGTATGCCTAAGTGTTATCGGCTACTTTAGGCCTGTCGATTGAAGTCACATACCTTGCCGACCTTTTCCGGAGTACGTCTATGCATCTGGCACGCTTTCCACGCGTTTCACTGGCTCATTTACCGACGCCACTGGAGCCCCTGCCGCGCTTGAGTGAGTGGCTTGGCGGACCAATGATTTGGATTAAGCGCGACGATTGTACGGGGCTTGCTGGGGGTGGTAACAAAACGCGCAAGCTTGAGTTCTTAATGGCTGAGGCAATCGAGCAAGGGGCCGATACTGTTATTACTCAAGGCGCGACGCAATCAAATCATGCTCGTCAAACAGCGGCAGCTGCGACGCGCTTAGGTTTGGGTTGCCACATCTTACTTGAGGATCGCACAGGCTCCATCGAGGAGGATTACAACTATAACGGTAACGTAATGTTGAACCAGTTGTTTGAGGCGCCCTTACAAAAATATCCCGGTGCTACGGATATGAACGAGGCAATGGCTGTGCGCGCCGAGGAGTTACGCGAGCAGGGTAAAAGGCCCTATGTTATCCCCGGAGGCGGCTCAAATCCGACAGGTGCTTTGGGCTACGTGAATTGTGCTTTAGAGCTACTCACACAGGCGAATGACAAACATCTGCGGATTGATAGTGTCGTTCACGCAACGGGCTCTGCTGGAACACAAGCGGGCCTAGTCGCAGGGTTATCGGCAAGTAATAGCGGTATTCCGGTTTTAGGTATTGGGGTTCGCATACCGCGTGCGCAGCAGGAGGAGAATGTATATCGCTTAGTCGAAGCTACTCTCGATAAGCTCAATCTTTCTGGCACAGTGGCGCGTGATGCAGTAAGAGCCAATTGCGACTATGTCGGAGAGGGCTATGGCATACCTGCGCAAAGCACCATTGATGCTATAGAAATGTTCGCGCGCTTAGAAGGTATTCTGCTCGACCCCGTTTATTCTGGTAAAGGCGCAGCGGGATTAATTGACTTAGTCCGTAAGGGGGAATTCAAGTCAGGTCAAAATGTAGTATTCCTACACACCGGTGGCGCCCAGGCTTTGTTCGGCTACAGGTCGGCGTTCAACTTCTCCCAGTACGACTGACACAGCATAACTTTGGAGTTTTTAGTGAGTACCGCAATTGCACGCAGCTCGAGTTACTTTCCAGGCATAGGCGTATCAATAACCATTGCGATGGCGGCTACCTTTTTATCGCTTCGCTACGGTGCCCCCGCCATGTTGATGGGTTTGCTGTTAGGCCTTGCTTTTAACTTTCTTATGGACAGCCCTAAGGTCTTGCCCGGCATTGAGCTGGCGGCGAACGGATTACTTCGCCTAGGTGTGGCGCTGCTCGGTTTGCGGATTACTTTTGCGGATGTGATGACTTTAGGCTGGGTGCCGATTTTGGTGGTTTGTTCCGCGGTACTATTAACCCTAGGCTTCGGTATTGTTGTGGCAAGGTTAATGGGTCTTAGCGCGAGACTGGGAACGCTTACGGGCGGCGCGGTCGCTATTTGTGGCGCGTCTGCTGCTATGGCTATTAGCAGTGTTCTGCCTGCCGACGATGATCAGCGCAAAGAAACCTTATTTACTGTTATCGGTGTGACTACATTGAGTACCACCGCCATGGTGTTCTACCCGCTAGTGAGCCATTTCTTTGGGTTGAGTGATACGGAAACAGGATTGTTCTTGGGTGCGACCATTCACGATGTCGCTCAAGTCGTCGGCGCAGGCTATAGCGTGTCAGGCGAGGTGGGAGATCTCAGTACCTTCGTGAAGTTATTGCGCGTTGCCATGCTAGTTCCGGTAGTCATTCTTATTGGTCTTGTCGCACGAAGTCGGCTCTCTCAGAGAGTCGACGACGCTCAATCAGTACCGCCGATTCCGTGGTTTTTAGTTCTCTTTGTGGCGTTATTCATAGCAAACAGTTTCAGCCTATTCCCTGCGACTGTGGTCGATGTGGCAGCCAGCGGCGCCTCATGGCTGTTGCTCACTGCAATCGCGGCCTTGGGTGTGAGAACATCGCTGAAAGAAATTGTCGGTGTGGGGATTCGCCCCGTCGTCCTGATGGCGGCTGAGACACTGTTTATTGCAGGTTTCATCCTTGCATTTATTTTAATCTACAAGCCTTAAGGAACAGTTCGAGTATGGCGTTCTCCAGGGCGGTAGGTGTTATCGGTGGGATGGGTCCTGAAGCAACTGTCGATCTGATGGCGCGAATTATTCGTAAGACGCCGGCTGTAAATGATCAGGGCCACATTCGCATGTTTGTGGATAACAATCCTAAAATTCCGTCACGTATTGCAGCCATTATCGAAGGCACTGGTGAAAGCCCCGTACCGGTCTTGACAGAGATGGCACAGGGTTTGGAAGTGCAAGGTGCGAGTTTTCTTGCCATACCCTGTAACACCGCTCACGTTTATTACTCGGAGATTCAGCAGGCGGTAACGATTCCAGTGCTAAATATGGTGGCTTTAACGACTGCAGCGGCGTTTACGGAAATTGCTGCAAAGTCTGGTAGGAGAGTCGGTTTGCTGGGGTCCTCGGCGCTTTTTCAAACTGGCCTGTACGAACCCTATTGTCGCCAAGTCGGCGTCGAGTGCTTGTATCCTGACGAGCAACAGCAGGCGGATCTCATGGGGCTGATCAATGCGATAAAAGCTCAAAATGCCCAGCCTGAGCAGTTAGAACGTTATGCACTCATTGCGAGGGCTTTAGCAGCGAAAGGCGCGGATTGTCTTATCATAGCCTGTACCGAGCTGTCAGTAGTTGATGCAGCGCTCGCCGACGATATTCGCCGTATCGATGCGCTCGACGTGTTGGTAGACCACATTATCGCTTCTGCGATGCTTCGCTAGTCACTGTCACGCATTTTTATGCGCCGGAGCGCTCCGCGAGAATATCTATTTCGAAGGACATCACTTTGGTGCCGTATTGGTTAAATGCTTCGTTACGGCTACTGATGATTCCCCATTTGTCGCGTATAACTTTGTCCGACTTACCAATGATCTCGTAGGTATAGGTAACCGTATGCCCGGGACGCACCGGTTCGAGCCATGCTAAAGCGCTGACACTCACGCCAGCACCATTGCGTCGACCGTCGTTAACACCTTGGGCATAAACTTCCATGTAATCCACCATCTTGCGCATCCAGATAGCGTTGATATGCCAGGGTGTGGCGACGAGACCGCGCCACCGAAGCTCACGCGCGGCTTCAGGGTCAGTGAACTCAGGTTGGGGCGCATAGCGGGTAGCAAATTCCACCATTTCCAGCTCACTGAAGGTATGCGAGCCAAAAACATGAAATTCACCTACGGGAATATCTTCAAACCAACGGTTACGTAAATAGATTTGGCTCATGAGCGTTGCTTTCCGTTGTCAATGGCGGCTGCGCATGTCATCACCGCAAGAATCTCGAGGGCTTCGGTGACGATATCTACCTTCAGGTGAGCAGTGTCACAATCTGGCACATTAGAGCCGGATTCGACTCGCTCAACGGTGACCCGTGCTCGTAGGGCTTCGTTGGCAAAACTTGGTCGACGCCAGCGCATGTCATCCACCGAGCTGAGCGATACAAAGGCCATGCCTTGTGCTTCCAGAGCATCGCCCGCTAACCGAGTGCCGAGTGCTGCGATTTGCCAGCCGCTAGCGCATAAGCCTCCGAAAATAGACGCTGCGCCTGCGGCTGCGTCAAGGTGATAAGGCTGTGGGTCAAATTGGCTAGCGAATTGAGTGATTTCTTTCTCGCTCAATTCGATGGAGGTAGGGCTGGTGGTGGCTGCAAGCGGTGTTGCCGCACTCGATGGAATTTCGCTCATAGTGGTTTAGGTCTGGTAGTGAATGAGTAGGGAGCAAATGAGAGTAGGGAGTTTACACTAGGCGACGCGTGTGTGCGGTGAGATAAAGGGTTAGCTGTATCGCCATCGCTACAGGGGCCAGGGGGGGCAAGAGGGCCTTATTAGCCCCCAGTTGTGGCCTCTAATTTTATGCGCCGTGATTAAGTACGGTCTGGCGAGCGATAATAGTCGTTTGAACTTCACTAGCGCCCTCGTAAATCCGCAGAGCGCGGATATCGCGATAGAGTGATTCCACGATATAGCCCTTCGTAACACCTTTGCCACCGTGTAGCTGGACGGCCGCATCGATCACTTCTTGGGCAGTTTCGGTCGCGTGGTACTTCGCCATGGCCGCTTCTCGGGTGACTCGCTCGGCGGCGCAATCTTTGGTCCATGCAGCCCGATAAACCAGCAGTGCGCTTGAATCCACGCCGAGTGCCATTTCGCCGATTTTAGCCTGCACGAGTTGCAAGTCGCCGAGTTTGCCGCCAAAGATTTCCCGTGCATCGGTATAATCTAGTGTTTCATCCAGTGCGCGTCGAGCCATGCCCAAGGCAGCTGCGGCGACTGTTGATCGGAACACGTCGAGAGTTGCCATCGCGATACCGAACCCCTTTCCTTCGAGGCCAACCAGCTGTTTGGCCGGAATACGGCAGTCGGTAAATTGCAGTGTACCCAAGGGGTGGGGTGCCACTAGGTCAATCCGCTCAGTCACTTCGAAGCCAGGCGTACTTGCCTCCACAATAAAGCAGCTGATGCCTCGCGCACCTCCGGTTTCGTCAGTGCGGGCAAATACGGTATAGAAATCGGCAATGCCTGCATTTGAAATCCATGTTTTGGTGCCATTGAGAACGTAGTCATCTCCATCGCGATGAGCTGTGCAGGCCATCGCGGCAACATCTGAACCTGCATTGGGCTCAGATAGAGCAAAGGCACTGATCTGCTCGCCGGCGGCGACGGTGGGTAAGTAGTGGTTCTGTTGCCAGCTGTCGCCAAACAAGGAGATTGGTCCGCTTCCCAAGCCCTGCATAGCAAAGGCAAAATCCGCGAGTGCATTGTGGCGCGCCAGTGTTTCACGAATAATGCACAAGCTGCGGACATCAAGCTTTTCCAGGTTGCCACCACCACTGGCAGGTACTGCGTAGCCGGCGAAACCAGCCTCGCCAAGTGCTCGAACCAGCTTTCGACAAGTGCCATCTAAATCGTTGTGCTCATCAGCAGTTAGCGTAGACATATGCTCACATGCCCACTTGTCGAGCGCGATTTCTAGGCTGCGATGCTGGTCCTCAAAAAAAGGCCAGTGCAAGTACGTTTTTTCACTCATAAGACTCTTCCCACTCGGTACGCACGGTCAGTCGCCCTGAAAAACAGGCTTTTCTTTATTGACAAAAGCGTTGTACGCACGATGAAAATCTTGCCCTTGCATGCAGATTGCTTGAGCCTGCGCCTCGCATTCAATGGCTTGATCAATCGATAAATTCCATTGCTGGTGCAGCTGCGTTTTTGTTATGCCATTGGCAAAGGTAGGTCCTGCGACAATTCTTTCGGCAGCGCGTTGTGCAGCAGCATCGGGGTCAGCGTCGATGCCATTGAAAAAACCCCAGCGCTCACCTTCGTCGGCACTCATCGATCGACCGAAGTAAAGTAATTCACTGGCGCGACCTTGTCCGATGATGCGCGGTAAAATTGAGCACGCGCCCATGTCACATCCAGCAAGCCCGACTTTGTTGAAGAGAAAAGCCACTTTGGCATCGGGGCCCGCGTAGCGGAGGTCACTCGCCATAGCGATAATAGCTCCAGCACCCGCACAGACGCCATTTACAGCGCTGATGACGGGTTGCCGGCAAGCGCGCATCGCTTTGACTAAGTCGCCGGTCATTCGTGTGAACGCCAGCAAGTCCTTCATATTCATTTTCGTCAATGGTCCAATAATTTCGTGAACATCGCCGCCTGAACAAAAGTTGCCACCCTCGCCGCGAAATACAACGGCATGGATGTCCTCTGCGTAAACGAGTGCGCGGAATAAGTCGCGCAACTCTGCATACGAATCAAAAGTTAAGGGATTCTTACGTTCCGGCCGATTCAAAGTAACCGTGCCGACGCCATTACTTGCTGACCATACAAAGTGTTCCGCCTGATAGTCGGCGAGGGTAGTGTTTTGCATAAATATCTCCCGTTAGGCGGTTTCGCCACCATCAATAGCTAAAGCTTGGCCGTTCACGGCGCCACCGGCATCGCTTGCCAACCATAGGACGCAGGCAGCTACTTCGGCAGGTTTCACTAGGCGACCCTGTGGGTTGGTTGCAGTGAAGTGTTCTTGAGCTTGCTCGCGCGAGCGGCCTGTCTTTTCGGCAATAGCATCAACTGCATTACTGATAATTTCAGTGTCAGTATATCCGGGACAGACGGCGTTGACTGTTATGCCTGTGCCGGCGAGCTCCACGGCTAGTGCGCGGGTCAAGCCGAGCACAGCATGTTTCGTTGCACAGTAAGCGCTCAGATAAGCGTAGCCCCTCAGTGACCCTGTGCTGGCAATATTGATGACGCGGCCCCAGCCCGCATCGCGCATTCCCGAGAGGGCCGCTTGGGTACAGTGAAAAACGCCATTTAAGTTTACGTCGATAACGGCTTGCCACTGCGCAGTCGTCATTTTGTGGAAGGCCTCGGTGGGTGCTTGTCCGGCGCAATTTATCAATACGTCAATAGCGCCATTTTGTTGCGCAGCACTTTCGAAAGCTTTTACGACGCTTGCGCTGTCAGTAACATCGGCAGTCACGGTGAACACGTTCCCACCGAGTGCCGCCGCTTTATCGCGCAGTGGCTCCTGTCGTCGGCCCACAAGCGTGATGCTGTAGCCCTCGGCTATTAAGGCTTCAGCGATGGCGGCACCGATCCCAGTTCCGCCTCCCGTAATAAGCGCATGTCGATTCACTGCGTGGCCTCTCTCTGACGTTGGGTGGTTGTGTATAACTGGCGATATCCCAAGAAATACTGAAGAGGTTCGTTGACCCCCGAGCCCTGGTAGCCCATTTCAGCCGCCGCATGAAGTGTCCAGTTAGGATTGGCAAGATGTGGTCTGGCTAAACACACTAAATCTGCGCGTCCTGCTGCGATAATACTGTTTACGTGGTCAATCTCATAAATATTGCCCACCGCGAGCGTCGCTACGCCACCTTCATTTCGAATAAGGTCGGAGAGGGGTGTTTGAAACATACGCCCGGGCTGTGGCTTGGCCTTATGGCTAGTCATGCCTGTTGAGACGTTAATGATATCGGCCCCTGCATCAACAAAGGCCTTGGCGATCTCGAGTGCTTCAGCTTCGGTTATCCCTCCCTCACCTACCCAATCGTGTGCAGAAATACGCACAGACATGGGCTTATGGCTTGGCCATGCGGCGCGCATAGCGCGACACACTTCTAGAGGGTAGCGCATGCGGTTTTCTAAGCTACCGCCATACTCATCGTCTCGTTTATTTAATAGAGGTGTGATGAACGATGATAGTAAATAGCCGTGGGCTGCATGCATTTCGATCATGTCGAATCCTGCAGCCTCTGCGCGCTCTGTTGCCGCTACGTGCTGTGCTAGAACCGTGTCCATATCAGCTCGATCCATAGCCTTAGGGATCGGACTGTAGCTGTCGAAGGGTAGATCACTGGCTGAGAGTAGGGGCCACTGTTCATCCGCAGCTAATGGTTCATCTAAAATCTTTGGATCCCATTTCCATGGCTCAAGCGTTGCGCCCTTTGGTCCGGCATGGCCAATTTGCAGGGCTATTTTTGCTTTACTGTGGCGATGCGTGAACTCAACGATACGCATCCATGCTGATGTGTGTTCGTCGCTCCAAATGCCTGTGCATCCCGGAGTAATGCGCGCCTCGGGGCTTACGTTAGTCATCTCGGTGTAAACCAAGCCAGCTCCGCCCTTAGCCAGCGCGCCATAGTGCACCAAGTGCCAATCATCGGGCATGCCGTTCTCTGCGCTATACATACACATAGGGGACACACAAACTCGATTTTGTAGCGACATTTCGCGCAGCTTAAAGGGCAAAAATAGCGGCGGCACAGGCTCCGTGATGTCATCGCCAAGGTACTTTTGTGCAAGGTGTAGCTCCATGCTGGCTAACCATGCAGGGTCACGCAGGCGCAGGTTCTCATGACTCACCCTCTGGCTTCGTGTGAGCATTGAGTAGTTAAACTGCTTGAGATCAAACGCCTCTATATACCGCGGCACATTCTCAAACCAGACCATGGCATTGTGAGCGCTATTTTGTATGCGTAACACTTCGATTTTACGTTCTTCCTGATAGGCCTTTAGCGCCTCAGGTACTGCTGCGCCGCTATTCAGGTTCCGAGCGAGTGAGATAGCATCTTCGAGGCCCAGCTTAGTCCCTGATCCGATCGAAAAATGTGCGGTATGCGCGGCGTCACCGATTAAGACTACGCGATCGTCTTTGATCCAATTGTCACAATACACCGTGGGGAAACTGATCCACGCCGAGCCGCGAATATGCGCTGAATTAGTCATTAGCGAGTGGCCGTCAAGATATTGCGCGAAGATAGCTCGGCACGTTTCCGCAGCCTCTTCATGGCCCATGTGCTCGAAGCCTATTGCATCATAGACTTCCGGCGTTGTTTCGACGATGAACGTCGATGTCGAATCATCAAACTGATAGGCGTGTGCCCAAATCCAACCATGCTCCGTCTTCTCAAAGATAAATGTGAATGCGTCACTAAACGTTTGATGCGTTCCCAACCAAACAAATTTATTGGGTCGAACAGTGATAGATGTTTGAAAAGTGTCGGGGAATGCATTGCGAACTCTGGAGTTAAGACCGTCGCTTGCAACGATAAGGTCCGCATCTGCAAGTGTTGTATCGAGATCGGCAACGTCAAACTCATGCTCAAAGTGTAGGCGCACACCCAGCTCTTCGGCGCGTTCATGCAGTAATT
>ERZ807291.1347-NODE-1347-length-40249-cov-7.255461_pt1 | contig 40249 bp, 32 predicted proteins | sample MGYA00521257_ERZ807291 | MGnify/ENA primary metagenome ERZ807291 (study PRJEB31413, sample SAMN03169783) | marine metagenome | biome: Marine; feature: Water; material: Subsurface seawater | place: North Sea | collected 2011-04-28 | depth 1 m m ...
AAACCTACTACTGGCGAGTAAGAACCCTTAGCAACTCCCTTACTAGTCCTTGGAGCGAAACCTGGAGTTTTACAGTAGTAGAAAAGACCAATAGTCTAGCAAAACTAGACGATACAGTCATCTTACTTTTCCCAAACCCAAGTGCTGACTATGTGAGCGTAGAAGGAGTAGCTGACAATGTATCCATAACTGTACTGAATAGCTTAGGTCAGCAGGTGATTATCCCTATAAACAATCACATACTCGACATTCGCACGCTTACCTCAGGAGTGTACTATGTAGGAATCACTGAAAATGGGAAAACCGCAATTAAAACCCTGCTCGTGAATAACACCAATTAAGCTGCTTTACTCTTAGCGCCTTTCGTTGCAAGTGTCCATTGCATTGCCTTTTCGTACCGTGAAATTTCATTGTTCTGAGTAGGGTCCATTACCATCAGGTAAATCCACTCGTTATCTAGGAGTGTTTTCAAGTTACTGTTTCTCAGTAGTATCTCAGACACTCGATTTATCGGTGCTTGTATCATCACTGATAGTCGCAGAGGCTGATGGTACATATCTTCATCTGACTCAAATAAGGATTGGAAAGGTAGACCCATTTTCAGGTCTCCGCCATTGCCTTGCACCACGCCAAATTTACCTGTGATATTGTGTGTAATTTTAGAACCTCCTCCGTACGTATTGTTATCTATGGTAGAGAAATAGTAGTGATTATTGATCCATTGTGTTACCACCATTGGGCCTTGCATAATACCTTCTAAGTAGTTGCCTTGCGTATCCAGTTCCCAATTATACGAATGCAGAAAACAACGACTATCTAGGTTTGTGTTTTTGGTTAAGTTTCTAGGTCCTATTACGAAACCTGCATTTTTAGAAAGTCCCCACTCAGGTCTTGTCTCTCCCCAGTTGTTTGCTTTTTTATGTGCTTCAGAAACGCTATCGTTTTTACTTCTCAGTCTATCTTGAGTAGCCGTTTTCTGCGCTTTCACTAAGCTTGTTCTTACCTCTGCGATACGTTGCTTATGCGACTCCTTTGCTTCAGCATCAAACAGCACTATAGCATCTGTAGTAGTATTGTGTTCTGCTCCTAAAAAGATAGTATCCTCGGGTATAGCTATCCCATGTACTTCTGCTAGAGATTTTCTTACTTCAGGTAAATTAGCCAGTTTAGCCAATACTCTCGCATTGTGTCTTCCTGGACTTGCAGCACAAGCACCGCAATCTAGACTGGAACCAAAAGGATTGTTAGCCGAATGACTTCCGTGCCCTGCAAAGATCACTACAGGCGCAAACCTTTGCCAACCCAACAGGTCAAATGCAGATTTTACAATTCCTACCTTATCCGCCAATGGTATTTCGTCCACTGAAGTATCTTGTTGTCCCGCCTTATCGAGATCTGGCTGACACATAGACTCCATCTCAGCTGCAGACTTCAACTGATTTGTTCTATAAAGCGAGCGAGGCATCAATGTGCGCAAGAATAAAGACACTCCATAAAAAAATCCTGAACCCTCCACATAACCAAATGCAGATGGCAGCATGTTCTTCATTCGTTTTTGAAAGTATGCACTGAATTTCTGAATATCATTTTTCTTTTTGTAGGACACAAACTGTGCTGCTTTATCGGATTGTGCTGATTCCGAAACCGTGTATGCCGAAGGCACTATCGGCGGACAAGATTTGCGGACAATCCCATCGCTTAGGTTTTGGTAATCCATAGCTATTCCAAAAAAACCAGCATAACCAAAAGTCTCGTAGTTGCCTTTAGATTCTATATGTCTGCGGATAAGCTCTGATCGAGTATCGATACAAAATACCATCTGAGCATCGGGTACTGCAGATTCTTCAGAAGTGTGAGATACAAGTGACTCCACTTCCAATAGGTCTACCAATTCGTTCTGCCACGTTTGCTCCCATGCTTTCAACCAACTGTTCTGCAGTTGTGGTATCCGTTGATCTGACGTATCCTCACTGCTCTCCGGAAGTATTGCTAGGTCCAATTTTTTTACCGTCCATAAACGTGCTGCCAAGTAATCCAATAGCGAAATAGGGTACTCTTGCTGCCAAGCAGAATTGGTTTCTATGCGGTGTTTGATGTATCCTGTCCATCCTGGCAATGCACTCAAGTGGTACTTGAAAATAGTGACATATTCCTCCTCCGAGTAGTCCTTCAAAAGCTCTTCTACAGCTTCAATACTTGATTTTGGAATGTCCTTTAGAGCCGTAGTTCCCGTTTCCGAATCGTAAATAGCTAAATGTCTCCATGCTGCATAAAATCCTTCCGTCTTGAAAGGCAATTCCCACTCCGCAAGACCTTCATCCATAAAAGCAGATAGCCACTTTACCATGATGCGGTCTACATCGCTATTTGCGTTTAACTCTTCCGATGAGTCTTGTGATTCTAGCAGTCTCAAAGACTCTTCTGGCGATTGATTCCAATCACTCTCCTTCAGTAACTTGAGCAGCACATCCGTGTTTATTTCTCCCTTCTCCCAAGCGTTTCTATAGCGTTTAGCTGCGGGAAAAGCATTGGCATTAAACTGCTTTTGAGCAGAACTTACTGCATCTAGAAAGGGTGAATTTTCATACCCGGATAACGGATTAGAAGCTACAAAGGCATACAACGGCCATGTTTTACCGATCACTTGTGACGCTTGATCAATACTGTTTAGTATAGGTAGGTTCATACTGATTTTGATGTATATGTTGAAACAGACTTATTAAAGGGTTGTGTAATATTCATCAGCTTGACGTAGAGCCAAGGAATCTTTTGATAGACCCCGAGTTTCATAATGAAGAAACCGACCAAGAATATAATTCCAAAGATAACTTGTGGCCAAGACAATGGAATTGCCTTGGCTACCATTGGCATGTCAGCCATCAAATTACTCACCGCACTATATAGAAGCGTATAAACACCTATGCCTGTGATGAATAGCAACGGGGGTACTGTAATTTTTTGAATGGTCGATAAGCTTTGCTCATTAACTATATTATACGTGACCTGGCCAACGGTGATAGCCACAATAAGGGTAAGGAATAGACTACTATCCAAGTGAAAACCCTTGCCTGTCCAGAACATAAATAGAACAGCGCCTAGACCACCAAAGAGTAACACCACAAATGCTTGAAACGGCTTAATCTTTAAAGCCACTGATTTTCGAGGATTCGTTTGTGCTATTTCCTCTCCTGAAGACAAAAACAAGTACGCCTTATAAAATCCATGCAGGATGAGATGAACTACTGCTGCATTGAAAAATCCTAAACCACACTGCATAATCATAAAACCCATTTGAGCGATTGTGGAACATGCGAGCTTCTGCTTTACATTCACTTGCAATAGCTTAGCAAACTGGGCAATAATGGCTGTGAATCCTCCAATCACAAAAAGTATAGTTAAGGTATCAGAAGCAAATAATAGTGCAGCGAACAAAGACAATAATATTCCTGATCCATTTACAAACCCTGCGTGCATCAGTGCAGAAGCAGGAGTAGGTGAAGTCATAGCAGAAACCAGCCAACGGTGAAATGGATAGATAGCAGACTGTACTATAGCTGCAGCGATAACACACAATGCTGAAGGAAGAGTAATATACAGTGGCAACTGAGCAACTACCAATGACAGTCCACTTACGGTGAATGTATCGCTGTAAAACGCCAGTAGCAATAAGCCTGTAGCTAAAAAGAGTGCGCCTGACAAAAAGTATCGTTGAGCAAATTTAGCAGCTTCTCTAGCTTCTCCCCAGGTTTTGTCTATCCCAATCAATTGTGCCATTAAAACGCCCATTATCAACCAACAAGCAATAAGTAATGCAACGTGATTGGACATTACCAAGACCATCACGGAAAGGGTAAATCCCAAACAAAGCAACACAAATCGCGATTGAAATCTAAAACCCTTCAGATAATTACCCGCATAGCTACTCACTATCGCACTAAAAAAAGTTACTGTGGTCCAGATCAATAACGTAAACCCGTTGATGCTTAAAACACTTCCAAAACTCCACGTGAGCATATCGTTGAAATTAAGAATTAGGTACACTAAGTTTCCTATGAATAGGAGCCAAAAAACACCGATTACAGTACTCGAAACAATGGACTTTGTACCACTTTGGGCACCTTGTTTTCCCTGTTGAGAATGTTCAAAGGCGAGATTGCTTTTGGCCTCAGTTTTTGATGGAGATAGTTCGTTGGATTCCATTACACTTGATTCTAATAATTGTCTCTCTTAATTTGGGCGCAAAAGTCAACTTACATATTCATTAATTTATATTTATATTTATTATGAAACGCATAATCAATTGTTATAGGTTAGTGGTTTTAAAACCGTCCCGAGGTAGTATTGGTGAGGAAAGGAATACGATCTAAGTTCGTAGGCCTTCATTACTAAATTCAGTGAGAATCTGAGTCGAAATGATTGATACGCCTCAAACTATAAGTAAACCGATAAATGATAAACTGAGATCAATTATCATTTTGAACTCACGTTTTAAACAACAAGACCAATACATAAAACTCGCTTCTCCTATATTTGCGTACTATGCTTATTAAAACCTATGGAAGTGCTGTATACGGAATCTCTGCCCAACTTATTACCGTAGAAGTAGATGTAGGTCAAGGAGCTAAAACACAAATCATAGGCCTGCCAGATAATGCTGTAAAGGAAAGCCAACCGCGTGTAAATGCGGCTATGAAAAACTGCGGATACACCTATCCTCGAAAAGGGGTAGTCATCAATATGGCTCCTGCAGATATTCGCAAAGAAGGCTCTGCCTATGACTTGACTATCGCCATAGGTGTAATGGCAGCCGGAGAACTCATAGCTGCCGATTTACTAGAAGACTCTATTATCATGGGAGAACTGAGCCTAGATGGGAGCATTCTCCCCATAAAAGGAGCATTGCCCATAGCTATACAAGCTCAAAAAGACGGCTACAAAAGACTGATAGTACCCAAAGAAAATGCACGAGAAGCAGCCATAGTAAAAGACCTAGAAGTGTATGGCATGGATAACCTGAAAGATGTAGTAGAACTCCTAGAAGGCACCAAGGAGTTTGAACGAACTACCGTCAATCCTAGAGATGAATTTGCGACTAGCATAGACAAACTGGTCTATGATTTTAGCGATGTAAAAGGCCAAGAAAACATAAAACGAGCTATGGAAATAGCCGCAGCAGGTGGACATAATATCATCCTCATAGGACCTCCAGGAGCTGGAAAAACCATGCTCGCAAAGCGACTGAATACTATCCTCCCACCGATGAACCTGCATGAGGCGCTAGAAACCACCAAGATACACTCGGTAGCAGGAAGACTTGGGAGCAATGCTACACTGATGGCACAGCGACCTTTTAGAAGTCCTCATCATACCATTAGCGATGTAGCTTTGGTCGGCGGTGGCAATCATCCACAGCCTGGAGAAATCAGTCTCGCTCACAATGGAGTCCTCTTCCTGGATGAGTTGCCAGAATTTAAGAGAACTGTACTCGAGGTTTTACGTCAACCGTTGGAAGACAGACGAGTAACTATCAGTAGAGCAAAGTTTTCTGTGGACTATCCTTGCTCTATGATGCTGGTGGCGAGTATGAATCCATGTCCGTGTGGGTACTTCAACCATCCAGAAAAAGAATGCGTGTGTGCTCCAGGAGTGGTACAGAAATACTTGAGTAAAATATCAGGACCTCTACTAGACCGTATAGACATACATATAGAAGTAACTCCTGTAAAATTCGATGAGCTAAACCAACAAAGTACTGGCAATGAAGAACAAAGCGACGCCATACGTCAACGGGTGATCACTGCGCGTGAATTGCAAAATAAACGCTTCGAAGAGTTACCGCTCTACAGCAACGCACAGATGGAAAGCAACCTCATCCGCAAGTACTGCGAAATAGATACCAAAGGAGCGCTCCTGCTCAAAAACGCAATGAACAAGCTCAACCTATCTGCTAGAGCCTATGACCGTATCCTAAAAGTAAGCAGAACCATAGCCGACCTAGGTGGCAGCGAAACCATAGAAATGGAACACCTGGCTGAAGCTATACACTACAGAAGCTTGGACAGGGAGAACTGGGGTGCGTGATAATTTACTCCAAAATGATTGAATCCATCAAGGTTTCTTTATTGGAATACAGCAATGCATTATCAAAAACCAAGTAATGCACTAAGAAACGACCATCTTCAAATCTATAGACTTTAGCGTTCAGTTTTCCTTGTTCAAATAGTTTTTCTATCTCCTCTTGTCGGACTCCTTTATACTTCGCTATTCCTTTCTCAATATGTTCTTTTCTGATTTTGACAATCACAGTTCAAAAGTACCATGTAAATCACAACTAACGTTTCTATTTGACCTTCACTACCTACCTTTGCACAAATGCAATTAGTCACAACACACATCTGTATGGTAAAGGACATAGGGGTTCATGGCAATCTCTTTGGGGGTATTATGATGGCCTGGATAGATGAAGCCGCAAGTGCTATGGCTGTGAGCATCTGCCACACGCCCAATATGGTGACAGTCAAAGTTGACGAACTTGTCTTTAAAAAGAAAGTAAAAGAAGGTTTCGTAATTCGAATATACGCTGAAGTAGCTCATATGGGTAATACCTCCCTTACTTTCAAGATAGAAGCACGAAAAGTAAGCGTATATACCGGGGAAGAAGACGTAGTAACCACTACCAATACGACCTTTGTGCGTATCGATGAAGAAGGTAAACCTACTCCTATCCCTACCATCGTGAAAGAACGATTTAAGGATAAACAAGGGTAAACAGCTCAAAACAGACAGTTACTTCCTACAACTTTCTGTGCATCTGTGATTCATTGTAGTTAATACTGCATTTTACTTTATAGCCTTTTCACTTGGAGTTTTTTTTGACATAGCGAATGTACTTTAGCTTCCGCTCCTAAATTAAACACCCCTTTTCGTTTAGTTTTCATATGGTTTTCATTCACCTTTTGGTTACTGCATAGTATTCCAAACTAAAGTATTATGCACTATAAAACAAACATCAAAAAACCAGACCGTATTATCCTTCTAGAAGTAGGATTAATTCTAGCTCTTTTATTTGTCAATTGGGCGCTAAACCTACAGTATCGTACAGAACCTATCTGTGTTCTAGTCCCACCACAACACCTACTTTATGACTCAGCGTTCCGTTACACTCCGTTTATTGAACCTAAACCTATCGATGAGCCCGAACCACCAAAAACAAAACCGATAGAAGCGGCAATATTTAACCCTTCGGCAATAATCAAGCAGATAGACAAATTATTTGACACTAAAACGGAGATCATAGCTCCTCCAAAACTTCCCGGTCCTGACCTTATGAAGCAGATTGTAGTAAATCCTGTAGTAGAACCGTCCAATGAAGTAATCACCTTTGCAGATAAAATGCCAGAGTTTCCCGGCGGAGAGGAAGCCCTAAATGAATTCATCATCCGAAATTTTGATATCCCAGATCGTCTCTATGACTTTGCCAATGACGTGACCGTAGTTGTAGAATTTATCATTGATGAAAATGGAAATGCTATTGATATCCAAATACTTAGCTGTAATAGACCCGGTTTTGGGGTGGAACGAGAAGCCAAGAGTATCTATGCAAAAATGCCTAAATGGGAGGCGGGAGTAAACAACGGTACAACAGCAAAAGTGCGGATGAGACAACCCATCAAAATTCAGATCGATTAAATCATGGCACATTTATGGAAATACTACAGCTATATTCGGTAAGAAAGTTTTCATAAACTTAGCTTTTAGTTAGTAGAGAAAGGAGTCGAGAGACTCCTTTCTTAATTTAAGAAAACTCGCTTTACACCTTCATTTGTTTCATTCTACTGTCACTTTTGACCGCTTTTAAATTCAAAATTCCCGCTTCTCAATCCTACACGTGCAATTCAAACGATTTGTCGTTATATTTACAGTATGATCAAGCAGCAAAGAATTTCACGACTCACCATATGTATTATCGCTGTAGTGATGAGCATAGGTCTTTCATTTGCCAAAGGCGGTGATGATAAAGAGAAGGATAAGGAGAAAGATGATCCAAGTATCGTAACTACTGAAAAGGATACGGTATACTCCGACCTAGATATACGCGGTGCTAATCACGTAGATGACACTCTCGTATTCGAAGACTGGGATGGACAAGGCGGAGGATCTGGTGATGATGGTGGAGCGGGTCAAACCAACGGAGGAACTCCTGACGTTGATGGAAATAAAAACGATTCTGGTCATGATTTATTTAAGAAGTCAGCTGCAGAAAACTTAATTAACGCATATGAAAATGTATTCCAAAAAGAATACAAAGTAGAATTTACTGTATTCCCAAATCCTACCGTAGATTATATTACCATAAAACCGAATGTAACACCACAGAGCATACGTATCACAGACATCACAGGTAAGACACACCGCGATGAAAACTACTCCAATAGGGTAAACGTAGCTGATCTGCCAAGCGGTACTTACATCCTGAATTTGATATATGCGGACCACATTGAGGCCCGTAGATTTATCAAAAGATAACCATTTGTTTCACCTAAAGTAAAAGAAAATCATGCTAAGAGCCGTAATTATCGATGACGAAAGAAAGAGTAGAGAAAACCTAGAATTACTATTAAACTCATTTGTAGAGAAAGTAGAAATCGTAGGAATGGCTGATGGAGTACTTACAGGTATTGAAACCATAGAGAAGTACACCCCAGACTTAGTATTTTTGGATATTCACTTAGCCAATGGAGATGGTTTTCAAGTGCTTGAAGCACTGAAGGATAAAGACCAAAACGTAATATTCGTAACCGGTCATGAGGAGCATGCGGTAAAAGCATTTAGATCTGATGCCGTAGACTACTTACTTAAACCGGTATGTATAGAACACCTCCAAGGGGCTGTAGAAAGAGTACGCAGTCGTACAAACACTTCGAGCAATGTGCAAGAAGCTAAGAAGCAGATATCACTATCCACTAGTAAAGGGCTACAATTTCTCAAAACAGAGGACATCGTTTACTGCAAGGGAGATGGAGCATATACTTACTTCTTCTTAAAGAGCGGTGAGCGTATAACAACTTCTAAAAATCTAAAAGAATACGAGAATAGATTAAAGGACTTCAACTTTTTCCGAAGTCACAAATCCTTCCTTGTAAATCTTGCCGAAATAAAAACATACATTCGTGGAGAAGGCAGCCACGCAGTAATGTCTAACGGAGATAATGTAGGAGTATCTAAACGTAGAAAAGACTTGTTTTTGGCTGCACTAGCCAGTGCGTAATAACCAATTAAAATATGCTGTACTAGCCATAATTTGTGAAATCACTAGCCTGTCGGCTAGTGCACAGGGGCTAATCCGTTTCCAAAACATCACGGTAAACGATGGTCTCTCTATGGGTACTATCACGGATTTTGAACAAGATCACAATGGATATATATGGATAGCTACCGCGGAAGGTCTTCATCGATACGACGGGAAAAACTTTAAAATCCTCAAGCATTCGGAAGATGTAAAAACATCTTTATCAGATAGTTACATTACAGACGTACTCTCATTTGACAAAACACTTTATGTCGGAACCAATTTGGGTACTGTGGACATGGTGGATGAACAGGATTATACCGCAAGGCACCTGGATTTACGCAAATACGATAGCACTTTTGACTATTCGATTTCAAAACTCATAGCCTACCAAGGTAGAATTCTAATAAATACCGATGGTGGAGGACTATGGCAGTATGATCCTTTAGTGAGAAAAGCGAGGAGAGTCATTGTAAAAGACCTAAACAACGAAGATATACGACAGATTAAAGTAGAAGGCCAGTCCCTACTCATAGTCACAGCTCATAAGGTCATTAAGACTGACCTCAACAATACATCTATCGTATTCAACGATGAAAATATTCTCATCACAGATGTCACTCACTACCAAAATAATTATCTGGTCGGAACAGAGGACGGCCTCTACCAGACAAATAGAAACTTTGGTAAATTAACGAAGCTTGGTATACCACCACGTAAACGCTATATCAATAAAATAACCACTATAGCCGTGCAGCATGACATCGCTTGGATCGGAACCAGTGGTGGACTGCTAAAACTAGAAAACAATACATTTAGCCTTTACCGATCCAATGTTCAGCGACCTTACTCCCTAGTAAACAACAACATATCCAATCTATTTGTAGATAAAGATCACTTACTGTGGGTAGGAACCATAGCGGGCGTAAGCACCTATGCTCCACAGCTCAATAAGTTCGGTTTATTGCAGTACTTTGAAATAGGAGACGAAACGTACAGTAATAATTTATACTGCGTTTACGAAGACCGAAGAGGTACCATCTGGCTAGGAACTTTAGCTTCTGGACTAGTGAAGTTAACCGAAGATAACACTATAGACAAGGTCTACCCCAGAATAGCAGATGGCCCCTATGAGAGCAATTCCGTACGCAGCATATTTGAGGATTCAAAAGGTAATTTTTGGATAGGTACGAGCCTCGACGGCATATTTCTTTTCGACCGTAAAACAGAAAAGTTTACGGCTGTAGCCAGTCGTGAAAAAGGAAATGTAGCTTTTGGTACCGTGCGCAATTTCTATGAAGACCGAGAGCACAATCTTTGGGTCGGAACTCCTCTTGGCCTCTATGTAAAGTCTCCAGATAATAACACCTTTACACAATACATATCTGACTCGTATCACGCCAACAATTCTATCTATCAGATAACCGAACACCCCACCGAGAACAAGCTGATACTCGCTAGTTTTAGAGGAGGTCTGCAAATTTTTGATAAAACCACTAAGACCTTTAAAATTTACAAAAGCGATGAAGAAGATTCATCTACCATTAATAGTAACAACCTGATGTCTCTAACATGGGTCAATGACGACACTCTTTTAATCGGCACTTACGGTGGTGGTCTAAGCATATTTGACCTTAAGAACGACCTGTTTACAGCGGTAACAGAAAACGAAGGATTAGTCAACAATATAGTATACGGCATACTCTATGAAGGCAATGGAAACTGCTGGCTATCAACAAATAATGGAATTGTTAACTACGATATTTACCAAAATAAATTCATCAACTTTAGACCGGCGCACTACTTACAAAGTACAGAGTACAATGAAGGAGCATTCCTAAAATCAAGTGATGGCACCTTCTATTTTGGTGGCATAAATGGACTTAATTACTTCAAACCGGGTCGGATTAAGTACGACACCATAGGCTCTCCAATTTTCTTCACTGGAATTAGAGGTGAATTCACCGATCAAGATAAAAACTCCTACTCATTGAGTTTTATCAATAGTAGATTAGAAATAGATTTTACATCACTCTACTACATACGTCCTGAAGGTATTGAATACAAATACAGACTACGTGGATATGACAATGATTGGGTGAACGCTAACGGTGTAAATACTGCCGTGTACCCAAGGCTCAGTCCTGGCTCCTATATATTCGAGGTGCTAGCTGAAGATGAGTTTGGTAATTGGGAAGCATCGTCAGATGATCTTGAAATCATCGTGAATCCACCCATGTGGCAAAGGTGGTGGTTTATACTTCTCAGTATATTGGTACTTGGAGGACTTATATACGCCCTATTCAAGTATCGCACACGAGAAATAGAACGTGCATACAAACTCCAAATCATAGACTCTGAGCTCACTGCTCTTCGGAGTCAAATGAACCCTCACTTTATTTTTAACTCGCTCAACAGTATCCAATATTTTATTCTGAAGAAAGAACCTCGCGAAGCATACACCTACCTGAGCAAATTTGCGAGTCTAATGCGTAAAATACTGCAAAACAGCAGATTAAAATACATCAGTGTGGCAGATGAAATGGAAGGTCTTGATCTCTACCTTGAAATGGAAAAAATGAGGATGGACAATAACCTCGACTATACCATTAAAACCAGAAATATAGAGGACTTGGAAAACGCCAATATGCCTACTATGCTCATACAGCCCTTTGTAGAAAATAGTATCATTCACGGTCTTCTACCAAAGACCGAAAACCGAAATCTAGACATCCTGATATCCAGAGAAAACGACCATTTGCTCTGTACCATCACGGATAACGGAATCGGGCGTGAAGCAGCAAGTATAATGAATGCCAAACGCAGCAGTAAACACACTTCCGCAGGAATGAACCTAACACAAAAACGATTAAAAATACTAAGTGAAGGTCAGGGTAATTTTGATGTGAAGGTAAATGATCTCAATTATGCAGATGGTAGCAAAGGAACAGAAGTAAAGCTGGTAGTGCCGATTATCACCCAAATAGATTAAAGGTAATCCAGCTACCGATATACGCCAATACGGTCATATAGACAAACTGAATAGCTGGCCATTTCCAAGACTTAGTTTCCTTATATACAACAGCTAAGGTACCCATACACTGCATAGCAAATGCATAAAATACCATAAGCGATAGCACTACACCAATAGAGTATACCTGGTCACCATTCGCTAACGTATCTTTTCTCATCTTGTCTCTGATTTGATCAAAATTCTCCTCATCTCCCACGCTGTAAATCGTACTCATAGTACCTACAAACACTTCGCGAGCAGCAAACGACGTAATCAATGCAATGCCTATTTTCCAATTAAACCCTATCGGTTTAATCGCTGGTTCTATAGCCTTACCAAAGTATCCTGCATAGCTTTCATCGAGATGTTCAGATTCTTGAATACTAAATGTTTGTTCCGGTCGAGGCCCATAACTTGCTAAAAACCAAAGAACTATAGATACTATTAGTATTACCTTTCCTGCCTCCGCCACAAAACTACGTGACTTTTGCCACATATTCATCCAGATATTCTTCCATCTAGGCGCGTGATAAACGGGCAGCTCCATAATAAAGTATGACGGTACATCATGCTTGATTATCCATTTAAATACTACGGCTGCTACCAGAGCTGCTACAGTACCAAGTACATACATCCCCAACATTAGTAGCGCTTGTACACTTACTATTCCAACGAACTTATCACTGGGGATCACCATGCTAATCAGCAGCGTGTAAACAGGAAGTCTTGCGGAGCAACTCATTAGCGGGGTCACCATGATAGTGATTAACCTGTCCTTCCAGTTTTCGATATTACGGGTACTCATTATGGCCGGGATAGCACAAGCAGCACCACTTAACAGCGGAACTACTGACTTACCACTCAACCCAAGACCCCGAAGCATCTTGTCCATGATAAAACTAACACGGGCCATGTATCCGGTATCCTCTAGAAGACCCATAAAGAAAAACAAAATTGCTATCTGAGGTACAAACACCACCACACCGGCTATACCTGCCACTAAACCATTTATTATCAGTTTTTTAAGCCATCCATCTGGAAGTACAGAAGTAAGCCATTCACTCAATAGTGAAAACCCATTTTCTATCCAATCCATAGGATAAGATGCGAGCGTAAATACACTTTGAAAGATAACCAACAGCACCACCGAAAACATCAGATAACCCAAAACAGGATGAGTAGCCCATGCATCTATTTTATTCGAAACCAGTTCCCGTTTAGATTTTAAGGTAGTGGTCTTATTCAATAACTTGTTGATAGAGATAAAATGGCTCTCGTGGGTATGATCTTCTTCACTTCCGAAGGCATAATGCGGAACAAACTGACTCTGAGCTAAGGCTTTCTTAACTTCTGCTATTCCTTCACCCGCCCGAGCATTCACCTTAAATATACGTATGCCTAACTCTTTCTCTAATCTATCGATGTCAATTTCAAACCCCTTAAAATCCGCAATATCCAACATGGTGAGCACAAGCACCATAGGAATACCGTGCTGTGCTAACTGACTAAAATAGAACAAGTTTCGCTTTAGATTAGCCGCATCTGCTACATATAAAATGGCATCTGGAAGGGGATTGTCAAAGAATACTTTAACGGCTTCTTTCTCATCCAAACTCTTAGGGTTGAATGAATACGTACCGGGCGTATCGATAAGTTCTACTTTACGACCATCTACTTTGAAGCTACCCACCTTATTCTCTATAGTAGTACCAGGCACATTGGTAATCTTCTGCTTCAGACCCGTCAGACTATTAAATAAAGAGGACTTGCCACAATTAGGATTTCCCGCCAATACGATCTTTAACTCTTTTTGCTCTTCCATCTGTGTAATTGATTAACTAGAAAAAAGTGGATCTAATACTCTAACTTCTACGGTATCTGCCTCCTGCTTTCGCATACTGAGTGTGTACTCCTCCAGCTCATAGGCTATAGGGTCTCCAAACGGTGCTTTGAGTATCGGCTTGATAAGTGAGCCAGGAATACATCCCATTTCTTGCAGCTTTTCCTTAAATTGGGATTCAGCTACAGACTGTATTCTGGCGATTTGTCCTATGTGCAATTCGGTAAGTTTCACTTGCGTACCGCAAAGATGTGTTTTTATTTGGATTAATTAAAGATAGTGACAGTGTATTACCACTCCATTAACTCCTTCACCTTAGTGTACAACCTACTCCTACCCATAAAATTCACTTCTAAGTCTGCATTGAAAGGAATAGGAGTATCCAGACTACCTACCCGCATAACGGGTGCATCTAAATTGGTAAAGCAATGTTCCCCTATCCAAGCTGCTATCTCCCCGCCTATGCCCCCTTCTAAGGTGTCTTCGTGTACCACCATTACTTTTCCAGATTTAGCTACGGCCTCTTTCACAGCTTCCTTATCCCAAGGCAAGAGTGTTCTTAAATCTAAGATAGTAGCGTCTACGCCAAGTTCCTCTGCCACTTCTTCGCACCATTGCACTGCAAGTCCGTAGGTGATGAAGGTCAACTCTTCTCCTTCTCTCACCCATCTTGCTTTTCCTATTTCTGTGGTATACTCGCCTGAGTACACTTCTTCCCGCAGGCTTCGGTACATCCCCTTATGCTCAAAGAACAGTACAGGATTTGGATCGTCAAAAGCAGCAAGAAGCAATCCTTTCGCATCTGAAGGAGTGCTTGGGTACACTATTTTCAGTCCTGGTAAGTGAAAAAACCACGCTTCATTGCTCTGACTGTGAAACGGTCCTGCTGCAGCTCCGCCGCCTGTTGGCATACGAATTACCACATCGCTGTTTTGTCCCCAGCGGTAGTAAGTCTTTGCTAAGTTATTGGCTATCTGATTAAAACCACAACTCACGAAATCCGCAAACTGCATTTCCACCATAGCCTTTTTTCCTCCCATAGATAATCCGAGAGCCGCTCCCAATGGCGCAGCTTCGCAAATAGGCGTATTTCTCACTCTTCCTACCCCAAACTCATCTACGAAACCATCTGTAATTTTAAACACCCCTCCGTACTCGGCAATATCCTGGCCCATGAGCACAAGATTATCGTACTTCCGCATGGCCAATCGCAAACCGTCTTGTATGGCGTCTATAAAACGTATTTCCGTTTTTTCTCCCTGCTTTTCAACTACTTGCGGAGTGTAAGGCATATACACATCACCGACCTCTATCTCCGTACTTACAGCTATAGTTTCTGGCTGTTTTAGTATTTCTACACCTTCGTTTATCTCCTCGTTAATAGCATCTTTAATTTTCACTATCTCCGCTGCCGAAACCAACTTATTGACCAGTAAGTAGGTTTCCAAATTTGAAATTGGGTCTTTTTTCGCCCATTCATCCATCAGCTCCTGTGGCACGTACTTCGTCCCACTAGCTTCCTCATGCCCCCTCATTCTAAACGTTTTACACTCCAGTAAAAACGGCCGAGGGTTTTTGCGTAAATCACTGGCTATCTGACTTATCTCTGTATAGACTTCTAGAATATTATTGCCGTCTATGGTCTTACTTGCTATGCCATAACCTACTCCCTTATCTGCTATATTCACACATCTAAACTGGTCACTACTCGGTGTACTTAGTCCATAGCCATTATTTTCCACCAAAAAGATAACTGGTAGATCCCATACGGCAGCAAGATTTACAGCTTCGTGAAATTCACCTTCACTCGTACCTCCATCTCCGCTAAAAGCTAAGGTTACTTTGCCCGTATTATCTAAAGCATTGGCCAATGCCACACCGTCTGCCACACTCAACATCGCACCGAGATGTGAAATCATTCCTGCAATATGGTACTCATTGGTGCCAAAATGAAAAGACCGATCCCTTCCCTTCGTGAACCCACCAATATTCCCCTGCCACTGGTGAAGTAGTTTTTTGAAGGGTATTCCCCTTGTGGTAAATACCCCTAAATTGCGATGCAGCGGCATGATGTATTCGTCTTGCTCTAAGGCTAACGTAGCGCCTACTGCAATGGCCTCTTGACCTATGCCACTAAACCACTTGCTCACCTGTCCCTGCCTAAGAAGTTTGAGCATCTTTTCCTCTATCATACGCGGCTTGACGAGCGCCTCGTAGATTCTTGCTAGCTCCCCAACATCATACTGGTTATACTTTTCAAAATTCATATTGCGTTCACGAATTAAACGGAATTATTGATAGCCAAACGTAATATTCCCAATTAAACTATTAAATGTCACATAAAAACCGTCTCTTTTGCAGTATGATTCTCTTGCTGGATAATTACGACTCGTTTACCTACAACTTGTACGACTATTTCGTACGGTGTGGTGCTGAGGTGGAAGTAGTGCGAAACGACGAGATAGATGTACCTACTATTGGCGAAAAATACGCTGGAATCATATTGTCGCCAGGTCCCGGCACACCTGAAAGCGCTGGAAGCCTAATGGACATTATACAGCAGTACCACGACAAGTTGCCTATTTTCGGTGTTTGTCTGGGCATGCAAGCCATAGGTATTCATTTTGGAGCTACATTAGCACGAGCTTCTTTCCCGATGCACGGCAAAAAAGATGAAATCCAGTATGACGACCAACATCCGATATTCAACCACATCACAGAACCGCTTGACGTATGTAGATATCACTCTCTACTACTTATAGACTTGGAGGATACACCTTTAACTGTTGTGGCACGTACTGCTAAATACGAGCCCATGGCTATCGCACATGAAAGTCTCCCTATCTGGGCAGTTCAGTTTCATCCAGAGGCTATTTTGACATCACACGGACTTACTATTATAGATAATTGGCTATCTTGCTTTACTTTGCATCGTACTAAACTTGCTACCACGTAAGTTGTTAAATCAGTAAATGATAGTATCAGACCACATATCACCCATTCATCCCATTGATGAAACATCTAATAGAAAGGAATGTATAGAAGTCATGTTTGACAATCTATGCTACGAGCTTCCTGTAATGCGTGATGGTAAACTGTATGGTACCGTACTATTGGATGAATGCATCCACAGCCAAGAAGATACTATTCACACCCTTGTTGAGCCTGGTTTTACGAGTGTATACTACAACTCGCACCTCATTGATGTTCTGCATATTTTCAACGCATCTAGAGCCAACGTATGTTGTGTACTCGGCGAAAACTTAGAGTGGACAGGTATTATTACCAAAACCCTCGTCCTTGAAGGCTTAGCAAAATCCTTGACCGTAGAGCAATCTGGCGCTGTGCTTATAGTAGAAATGGCTGCACATCAATATTCCAGCAGTGAAGTAGCTCGCATTATAGAGGGAGAAGGGTCTCAACTGCTCGGCCTATGGCTTACTAACCTAAAGGAGAGTGGACGCATTCGAGCAAGTCTAAAGCTCAATACGCAGCATGCAGAAAGAATAATTATCGGACTCCAACGTTATGGTTATGAGACTATTGCAGCATTTGGTGATGACGATTACAAAGAAAACGTAGAACGACGCTTTCAGTCATTAATGAAATACATTGACCTGTAGATTATTCATACTGGTTTACATATTATTTATTGGTTTTCAGAGCTTTAGTGCTTTGCAATTGGTAAATGAAATAACCATTAGCGGGAACAAAAAAACCAAGGATTTCGTAATCCTGCGGGAAATGCTTGTTCAAGTAGGAAAAGAATATCCAGAAAATGGCCCGGAAAATATTCACGACTTAATCCTCAAATCTGAACAGCGAATTCTAAACCTAAACCTATTTAATGAGGTAAGCATTGCCCTCAATGACACGCCGTCCACTGGATGCCGCCTACACGTTACTGTAATTGAAAAATGGTACGTCTGGCCTATCCCTTTCGTGGAATTCAGTGATAGAAACTTCAATGTCTGGGGTAATTTTAAATTCGATCCCGATCGCACAAACTACGGTCTGTATGTCTTTAACTACAACCTATTTGGCAGGAACCATACCCTGAAAACCAGGCTCAAGACTGGATACAACACTATGATCGCCGTAGAATATAGAATTCCATTTATAAGTAAACACACGCAATGGGGAATCAATACATCGATAGCACACTCTTCACAAAATGAGGTATGGTACGAAACTAGAAATGATAGCCTTCAGTTTTATAAAAATGGGCGTAAAAACCTAATCACCGAGACCAAGTCTTATGTAGAACTAACCAAAAGACTAAATCCATTTACACGAATATATTATGGTATCACCTATGAGCAAGGTCAGTTAGACACGAGTGTGCCTGTCAATGACTATTTCGTAAATAATTTACGGCACCAACGCACGTATTCCGCTTACATGAAGCTCGAAAATGATACACGTGACAATATTTTTTATCCTACCAACGGCCGATATCTTGCCCTGAAAGCCGGAGCAAATGCCTGGCAAAACAACACCCTAGAGCCCAATATTTTTGTTTCAGCAAAAGCGCAAATATTCAACCATCTGACGCCAAAACTAAGTTCTGCTTTAGCCATGCATACAGAGCTAAACAGTAACACGAATGCGCCCTACTCAGACCGCCAAATGTTAGGATACGATGAACTCGTCCGCGGATTCGAGCACTACGTTATAGACGGTACTCGTGGGCTTAAAATCAATACCGCAGTGCGCTATCTTGTTATAGAAAAAAACATCAAGCTCCCATTCATTCCCATACAGAACTACAAAAGACTGCCCCTCCAAGTATATCTAGAAGCGTACTCTGAAGGTGCGTACAGTCAGCTCAGCAACGCCCCTCCAAGTAACCAACTAAACAATGGCCTCATCTACTCCACAGGGTTCGGCATTAATACACTCTTTTATAACGATAGACTACTCAGATTAGAATATAGTTTGAACAGTTTACAGGAAGGTGGTTTCTTTGTACACTTTAAAAAAGCGATCTAATATGAAAGTAGCACTGTACGGTAGACCTATCAAAACGAAAAATTTCAAAGCTTTTTATCAAAACTTTATCTCCATATTAGATAGACAAAATATTGAATATGAGCTTAGTAAGAGCTATGGTGCTTTCTTAAAAGAAACCTATGACATCACGTGCGACTCTTGTACTGATTCTAGTCTAACTCCTCGAAATTTCAGCTGTCTGATTAGTTTAGGAGGAGACGGTACCGCACTAGACACGCTACTACTCGTAAAAGATAGCGGATTGCCAGTAATGGGAGTAAACCTGGGTAGGCTTGGATTCTTGGCCAATATTCAAATGAATGAGGTAGAAGAAGCTCTTATAGCGCTAAAAGAAGGAAAAACAAATATAGAGAAACGTGTACTGCTCAAGATAGAATCAGATATAGACGAAATCAATGCGTTCCCTTATGCACTGAATGACTTTGTGGTACAGAAACGAGATACGTCTGCGATGATCACCGTGAAGACTCACCTCAACGGACATTTTTTAAATAATTACTGGGCAGATGGTCTGATAGTAGCTACACCGACAGGATCGTCTGGATATTCCCTGAGCTGTGGCGGACCACTGATATTCCCTGGGAGTAAATCGTTCGCTATCACTCCTATAGCTGCCCATAATCTAACGGTAAGGCCAATCGTAATCCCAGATCTTACGGTGCTCGAAATAGAAACCAGCGGACGGGCAGATACCGTACTTATCACCTTAGACTCTCGTTCATTTATAGTACCTGCTAATACCAAGCTAAGTCTCAAGCAAGCGGAGTTTAACTTCACTATGATACAACTCTCAGGAACTACCTATATGGAAACCATTCGCAATAAACTCCTCTGGGGTGCGGATAGACGAGACGAGGGCTAATACCCTTAAAGCCATCTGGTATAGTACCAATTAGCTTTAACAAAAAGGGGCTTGAAGATAAATCTTCAAGCCCCTTTTTATATCTAAATTCTGCGGTGTTATAGTGTACCTCTCAGCTCTTGCTCACGCTCTATTGCTTCAAACAAAGCTTGGAAATTTCCTTTACCGAAAGAAGTAGCTCCTTTTCTCTGAATAATCTCAAAGAATAGTGTAGGTCTAGGCTCTATCGGCTTAGTGAAAATCTGAAGTAAATATCCTTCATCATCTCTGTCTACTAAGATGCCTAGCTCTCTTAGAGGTGCTACATCTTCATCTATCTCTCCTACTCTATCCAGCAGTACATCGTAATAAGTGTCTGGCACTCTTAAAAACTCTATTCCTCTGGATATCAACTCTCTTACTGTTCCGATAACGTCATCTGTAGCTACCGCGATGTGCTGTACTCCAGGACTTTCATAAAAATCCAAGTATTCCTCTATTTGAGACTTTTTCTTACCATCTGCGGGCTCATTAATAGGAAACTTAATTCTTCCGTTTCCATTACTCATCACCTTGCTCATAAGCGCCGTATATTCCGTAGATATATCCTTATCATCGAAAGATACTATCTGAGCAAAACCCAATACATCCTTATAGAAATTACACCACGTCATCATCTCACCCAGTTCTACATTACCCACCATATGGTCAATATACTGCAGACCTACTGATGCTGGATTGTACGTCGTTTTCCATTCCTTGTATCCCGGCAAGAATACACCCTTATAGTCTTTGCGTTCTACGAATATGTGTACAGTCTCTCCGTACGTATAAATCCCCGAGCGAACCACTTTACCATTCGCATCCTCCTCAGTAGTAGGACTCATGTAGTGTTTTGCACCGCGTTTTACTGCTTCATTGTAGGCATGTGTCGCGTCTGGCACCCATAGGGCTACCACTTTTACTCCATCTCCGTGGGCATCTATATGTTTACCGATGTCTGTTCCACTTGTCAGCGGAGAAGTAAGCACGATTCTTATTTTATCCTGCACGAGAACATAGCTTTCTCTGTCTTTTAGGCCTGTCTCTAATCCAGCATACGCTAAATCCTGAAACCCAAAAGCCGTTTTATAAAAATGGGCTGCTTGCTTGCTATTACTTACATAAAACTCGACATAGTCCGTGCCCAGTAAAGGCATAAAATCTTGAGCTTCGTCGTATACCTTAGGAAGGTCTATTGTGTTCGTATCCATGATTCTTCTGATTTATTGCTGCAAATTTAGCCTTTTGCAAGGCAATATAAAACTGACCTTTATCAGCTAGCCCTATGAATCCTCCAAGACGGACTATTTCTTCTCCTTGCTGTCTATCCAAATGGTAACGGGGCCGTCATTGACTAAACTCACCTTCATATCCGCACCAAACACTCCTGTACTCACCGGGAGTAGTCTCTCACATTTTGCTATAAACTTCTCGTATAGGGGTATGGCCATATCCGGTTTAGCAGATTTTATAAAGGACGGGCGTGTACCTTTCGCTGTGGAAGCATATAAGGTAAACTGGCTCACTATCAGCAGAGCACCCTCTATGTCTATGAGACTTTTATTCATTTTACCCATCTCATCTGAGAAAATACGTAGCTGTGTGATTTTCTTAACTATGTAGTCCAAATCATCATCCACATCCATTTCTCCAATGCCTAAAAACACTACGAGTCCCGCGTTTATACTTCCGTGTACTTTCTCGTCTATGCTTACCTGGGCTTCACTTACTCGCTGCACTAGTGCTCTCATACCACAAGTTTAATGGATCCAAATCATTTTCAGGCGGTCTGAGTCCAAAATTATAATCGAACTTTTTTACAGGCAAGAGATGTGGTCCAAGTGTGGACTTTGTGTGGTGCACACGAATCCTCCGCGTCTCCTGCAAGGGACGTTGAGGACCTACTATAACTAGAGGTACTCTCTAAAGTCTGTGATAGAATTGTTCTCTTGCTCGCAATTGTAACAAAATGACTACTAGCAGATTACATATATAAGATTACTGTGTTGAGTATATGTATCGAGGCCGATCAACTCACTGACTATACACGTTTTGAAACAAAAAAAGTCCCGCCGAAGCGAGACTTTGTGCTGTGGGCAATGTTGGATTCGAACCAACGACCCCCTGCTTGTAAGGCAGGTGCTCTAAACCAACTGAGCTAATCGCCCCTTTTAAAGGGCTGCAAATATAATTTCGGTTTCAATACTACCAAACAATTTATTTTAATTTTTTTCAGAGCCCTCTCTTCCCTATACCGGTGACTGATAGCACAGGACCGGAGACCTCTTCCAATCATTCGCAGAAAGAATACACTATTGGAAGTATCATTGTGCATTGTTGATTCGTTGTTCTATTAGCAGTCGATGTTTCTACCTTCATTTGCTCCACTAACATACACATTGAAGAAGTTTATAAAAATAGCACTTGTACTACTTACCTTTTTTATATTGGCGGTAGCTGGTATTGCTCTTTATTTTCAAAAAAACATCAAACCTATTTTAGTCACTGAAATCAATAAAACCCTGGCGGTAAAGGTAGAAGTAGATGAAATAAGTATATCTGGCCTAAGAGACTTCCCTAATCTGGGTATCAAGCTGACCAATGTGTCTATAGAAGAAAGCACGGTGTATTTCAATGAAAAACTCCTACAAGCTGACGAACTAAACCTATTCATAGATATCTGGAAACTGTACAAAGGCGAGTATGTCATAGATAAGATACTGCTCCGAGACGGACGCCTGCGTGTAGCTGACCTAAACTACGGAACCAATTACGATATTCTTAAACCCGCTGCGGACGACTCCTCCTCTGCTGTAAGTTTTGAAATAAAGGAATTGGGCCTAATTAGCTGTGATATTATCTACGAACACAAACCGAGTAAATTTAAGTGCGAAACGCTCACACCAAAAACCACTATAGGATTGAAGTATGCAGGCACAAGTACTGATCTAACCATAAAGGCGGCCTTAGACAGTACCACGCTCGTATCAGGTGGAGAGGACTACATTGTCAAAAAGAATTTAAAAATAAATACTAAAATAGCGGTAAATACGGAGGAGCAAGTCGTCAAAATAGCGCCTACAAACTTGCAAGTAGAGGAGGTAAGCCTGCAGGTAAATGGCTCTGTAAACTATAGTGAAACTTCAGCTATAAACGTCAAGTTTTCCAACGACAATACTTCAGCACAATCTCTATTTAGTGTCTTGCCCAAGAGTTTCATATCCTCACTAGACAATATCGACCTGCAAGGGGATGTAGTCATAGATGGCTATTTTAAAGGAAAAACATTTGGCACGCATGAGCCCAGTCTAGGTTTTGACTTTACCCTCCAAAAAGCAAGTGTACTCCTAAAAGGAGGAAACCTAAAGCTGCAAGGTGTAGAAGCAAAAGGGAGCCTATCGATCCCAAAACTTAGCCAGTTAAATTCAGCTAAAGCAACTCTGAACATACAAAATGCATCGAGTGATGAGAATTCGATAGGTGGAGACATATCCGTTTCAGATTTTACCAAACCCTCCATTTCTTGGGATGGGACAGCCGTATTAGACGCAGCATTTGTATTGGGTTTTATAGATAGTACAGGGTTCACGGTACAGTCTGGTACAGCTAAAGTAGACGGCAAGCTCGCACTCACCTATGATATCGACGAAGGAATTCCAGCCTCAAATACGCTTAGGTATTCAGGTAAAATAGAACTGGACCACTTGAGTGGACAACTAGCAGACCCTGCTATAGCCGTGAAAGATGTCGCTTTTAGTATAAGTGCAGACAACCATAAAATGGTAGTGAATAGTGCTTCTTTTTCATACAATAACACTACAGGAACGCTCAAAGGGTACGTAGAAGACTACACCTCTCTACTCAATAAAAATAGCGACGCTAAGTTAGTAGGAAAGCTGACGGTCAATAACCTAACGGTAAATGAACTCTACGGTGCAAATACGGCTGTAAGTCAAAATGAAAACAGTACCAAAGAGCTCCTTCCGATACAACTGAACCTGCAAACTACGCTTACCAATTTTCGATTTAATGACTTCACAGCCAACAAGATGGAGGGTGATCTTATCTCTAATCGAACATCTTTACGTATGCCAAAATGTAAAATAGATGCGCTCGGTGGTTCTACATTGGCGGCTATTGCTATTCAAAAATGGGGCGAAAATCACTTGCTGGATATCAACTCTGAACTAAGCAATATAAACATCTCCGAACTGTTTAAACAGTTTAATAATTTTGAGCAGACAGAGATTACGGATAAAAACATCAGTGGAACATTAGCTGGGAATATACTCGCCAAAGTAATCTTGGATAAAAACTTTGAGCCCATACTCCCAAAACTCTATGCTAAGGCTAGTGTGACCATAGAAGATGGTGCACTTATCAACTACGAACCGCTCAAGGAACTCTCCAGTTTTGTAAACATAGAGGATCTGGAAAACGTAAGATTCAAAACCTTAAAAAACACCATCGAAATATTTGACCAAACTATTTTCATACCCAAAATGAAAATAGAGAACAATGCTATGAATATAGAAGTAGAAGGCACACACACCTTTGACAACTACATGAAATACAGTATAGGACTCAGTGTAGTAGAACTACTCGCTACCAAAGCGAACTGGATAGCGCGTAAGGCTGAAAAACGCATAGAGAAAAATGCCACTGGCGGACTGACAGCCTACCTGCTTATGGAAGGTACTCCAGACGATCTAAAGATACGCTATGACAAGGCTACGGTAAAAGACAATATGAAAGATGAGGTCATGAACGAGAAGAAGAAATTCATCAAAGCTCTGAAAGGAGAGGCGACGCTCACTGAAGAAACCTCCGAAACTAAAAACTACGATGATGTCTGGGATGAATAATCATCCTCTTCTGTACTGAAAAGCTCACTGGCTACAAAATCTGCAAACAACAAACCCTTATCAGAGAGGCGTACATTAGTTCCTTTTCTCTCAATCCACCCTACTGATAGCCAATAACTAAGCTCCTCAGCGTACCGCAAATCAATATCGTAATCGTGCTCCTTCTTTAGTACGTCAGTATCCACTCCCCATTTCGCTCGTAATCCAGTCAGCAAGTACTCATTTAGTCTATTTATAGCGGTTAATTCTTCCATCTCATACGTCTTATTATTACTTGAAATGAGTGAGAGATACTCCTTGTTATTGCTAATATTCCAATACCTGTGGACTCCATCATAGCTGTGCGCAGATGGGCCTAAGCCTAGGTACTTCTTCCCTTGCCAATATGCCGTATTGTGTCTAGAATAGTTATCCGCTTTACAGAAATTGCTCACCTCGTAGTGCTCCCATCCATGCGCGTTTATCTCCTTTATCAGGATATCATAGTGGTCTGAAGCAAGGTCATCTTCAGGTCGCTTGTACTTTGTTTGTGCCACTAACTTATGATAGGGGGTATTTTCTTCTAAGGTAAGACTGTATGCAGACAAGTGATTTATGGGCAATGCCAAGGCGGATTTCACCGTCTGTTTCCACTCTTCGGTACTTAACTGAGGTAGGCCGTAAATCAAATCTATGGTAATATCCTTGAACCCTATATCCGCAGCTAACTGAATGCAGTTTACACTCTGCTCAGCAGTGTGGCTCCTATTCATCCACTGCAGGTGTTCCTCATTAAAGCTCTGTATGCCCACACTTAGTCTATTTACTCCGATGAGTTTTAGCATCTTCACATACTCTTCGGTGAGGTCATCTGGGTTACACTCTACCGTAATCTCTGCATCTTTAGCAATACTAAATTCCTCATGCAATGCGCCCAATATCTGATCCCACTCGTTGATAGTAAGTACACTAGGTGTTCCACCACCAAAGTATATCGTCTCCACTTCTTCATCTCCCAGAAAAGTCTTTCTCCTTTTAGCCTCCAGCACTATAGCATCTACTATCTCCGTCTGTAGTCCCAATGAAACAGAAAAATGAAAATCGCAGTAAAAGCATGCTTTTCTGCAAAAAGGGATATGAATATATATTCCAGCCATATTACAATTTAGGTAAATGAATATCGTTTACATTTGTACGACATCGTGCACAAAGTTATCGCAATTTGGGGCTTACTCGCTATCTCTATCCTATCTTATGGTCAAGAGAAAACACTGCACATCCATGATGGCACTACCACTGAATACCTCACATTGAAAGATAGCAATGCGGCAGATTTAAAGTTGACCGAAGTCATTACCACAAGACGTTCACAGGGCTACCTAGCTGCTTCGGTAGATAGTATTAGCTATGCCACTGACACCTTCTATGCGTTAATAAACTCAGGGGAAGAGTACCGTCACCTCACCCTAACATCGCATAATATAGCAGGAGATTTACTGCCAAGTACGGATAATATCACACTGAAAATTTCCAGTTTTGCTAGGCTACAGAAGCAGATCATTACTAATTATGAAAACTCCGGATATCCTTTTGTAAAGGTACATCTCCTAGAACCTGAGGTGACAGGAGATACGCTCTCTGCTAGGTTAAAAGTGGAACCCTATCTCAAATTTGTGTACGATAGCTTAGTGTATATGGGTAATGCGAAGGTATCTAAGAAATATCTGAGCAAATACCTACAAATAGAAGAGGGTAAAACATACAGCGAAGCCAGTATAAAAGCCATTGATAAAAACCTTAGAAACTTGCCTATTGTGAAAACAAATGCAAGTGCTCAAGTCGTGTTTTTTAGAGGTCTGGTGCGGGTGATACTCTATATAGATGATGCCGTCACTGATCGTGTAGATGGTATCGTGGGACTGGCGCCCAACAGTACAAATAGAAGTACGAATGACCTACTGATCACAGGTGAAGTAAATGTAGAGTTAAACAACCTCTTCAAAAGCGGAAAACAACTTGGAGTACACTGGAGAAACTACTTAGAAAATTCTCAGAAATTAGATTTAGGAGTTACTTTTCCCTACTTGTTTAATACTAAGCTAGGAATTAATGGGGAGTTTAACCTCAATAAATTTGATACCTCCTTCGTTACCTTAAAAAGCAAGTTATCTCTAAGATACCAGCAGGCAGGAAACAACTACATTCAGTTTTACTACCAAAACATAAGCAGTAACCTCCTCACCGCAGATACCTCTGCTGTACGCTCACTGAAACGCATACCCAGTAACAATCCCTTTAATGTAGACAATTACGGACTAGCGCTTTATACCAGAAACCTAGATTATCTTCAAAACCCAAGAAAAGGCTATACCCTATTGGCAGATGTAGCCGTCGGTCAAAAAACCATCGAAAGAAACATCCAAGTCAATCGAGTAAAATTCACAGATGCGGGTACGGGTCAACTCATTTCCATCTACGACACTATGCAGTTAAAAAGTGTGCGGCTAGACATTTCCCTATCTACGAGCTTTTTTATCCCTATTAAAAAGAGAGGCACCATTCATCAAAAAATCGGCTTTAATGGGTTATTTGCCAACCAGATATTCTTCAATGAGCTGTATAACTTCGGTGGATTTAGTACGCTTAGAGGGTTTGATGAAAATGAGATTTTTGCAAGCAAAGTACTCAGCTATACGCTAGAATACCGGTACCTGATCGGAGAAAACAGTAATGTCGGCTTATTCATAAATACTGCCGCTATAGAAAACACCCTACAAAGTTCTGAATTGGTTTATGATACACCCTATGGCTTTGGTATACTCGCCAATATACAAGTAGGCAAAGGAGTTTTAAACCTGGCCTATGCACTCGGAACGCAGCAGGGCAACACAATTCAGCTAAATGCTGCTAAATTCCACTTTGGAGTAGTAAATTATTTCTGAGAAAGAAGCACCTTTGTAATCTAAGTGTTTGCAGAGATTATCACACAACTTGTCCTTCGAAATGAGGTGCCGATTGCGGTCCGTATCGGACTTCTTTCTGCCTTAATCTTAATAGCATTGGTCTCTGTGCTCAATGAAAACTGGCTGGTGTTTATATTGAAGTTAACCTTACTCCCTATACAGCGATTTAACTGGGAGAGTGATAAATACGGTGCAAACCTAATTTTTAGAGGAAGCTCACTACTCTCCTCTGTGCTAGTTTCCGCCACATTACTGATGACATATCAGCTAGGCATAGACGAAAAAAATGCGCAGTATTCCAGCAGCTATTTCTTTTGGTTAGTGCTCGTCATTGCGTTGGTATTTCTCTCTACCTTAGGTGCGAACAAGTTGTATTTTTACCTGCACAAAAAACAAGAAATAGGTGACCGTGTACTCGACTACCATTACGCGCTAAACCAATGGTTTTCCTTTATAGTAGGAGGTCTTTTGCTCGCTGATGTTTTTTACCTGCGTCTCCACAGTGCCTTATTCGTCATCATAATAAGTCTCCTGGGTATTTATTTTTTATTGCGCCTATTTGGAACGATCCTCATGTTACAGAATAACTTTGATTATCCGATTCTCACCGTTTTTGTATACCTTTGCACCTTCGAAATAGTACCTGCATTAGTAATTAGCAAGGTGCTTTTTGTGAATAGCTAAGAGGATTTATATATATTGAGCGTAAAAAGTATTCTAATCTCGCAACCCCATCCAGGGAGTAAAAAAACAGTGTACGACGTACTTACAGAAAAGTATGGAGTCAAGGTTGATTTTCATCCATTCATAGAGGTACAAGGTGTGCCTGCACGAGACTTACGTAAGCAAAAGCTACGTATCCTAGATCACAATGCCGTAATATTTAACTCCAGAAATGCGATAGATCACTTCTTTAGAATAGTGGAAGAAATGAAGGTAGAAGTACCTGCTACCATGAAGTACTTTTGTACGAATGAAGGAGTGTCTCTTTACATTCAAAAATACACTCAACTCCGCAAACGTAAGATGTTTGTAGGCAAAGGCACGGATACGTCATTCCTAGAGTTGCTAAAAAAGCACAAAGCGTTAAACTTCCTGTTTCCCTGTTCGAACATACGCAACGAAGTGATTCCTAATTACTTGATTGAAATGAACATTACGCACACTGAAGCTATTATGTACAACACTGTAAATTCGGATTTATCTGGACTAGCAAGTGTGTATTATGATATTCTTGTGTTTTTTAGCCCACAGGGAATTTCTTCTCTCTTTGCCAATTTCCCGGATTTTGAGCAAGCAGATAAAGCTATCGCGGGCTGGGGTAAAAGCACTGACCAAGCGTTAGCAGAAGCTGGGCTAACCAATTCTATACCTGCTCCATCTCCTGATCACCCAAGTATGGTTTCTGCACTAGAAGGGTTCATAAAGTCCAAGCTTAAGAAATAAGCTTTCCTACAAACGCCTCTTTATTTTTCCCTGCACACAGTACCACGTAGTGCTCTCCTCCGTCGCTAGTACCTAGTTTTTTGTGCCAAAGATGTGCTGATTCATTACTTCCTTTAAGCAAAATATTGATCGTTTTTATTCCACGGTTTTGAAGCGTCTTCCGCAAACTCTTTGGGCTCATACTTCCGTGATGGACTAGCTCAAAATTTCTAAACCCTGCACTGACAGTGCTATCCGAAAAAAACAGTTCAAACTCCTTATGCCTACTCACACCACTGCCACTGAAGTATTGAGCAGCACCGGCTTTAGATACGATTGCATGAGGTATATGCATATAGTGCTGTCCGTGATATTCTAATCTGGCTGCGGTAATTCCTAATACTGACCACGGCAGTACATTCTGAAAACCAGAAGCTACATCCACTAGGTGTACTTGACACTCTTTATCTCCAAGGCTACCGAGCACTAAACCCACTTCCTTCATCTCCCCTCGTTCTGCTATTAAGTGTATTTCTCTCAAATCAGTAAACTGCCTATAGGCCTCTTTGACATCGTACAGTGGAGATAATTTTAGGTATATCTGATCCGCTTGGCTCTGCGCCAATGGGAGTAATTCTATGACATTAGGCAACAAATAATTCAAGTCTACCGAGCGCTTCACCCCTGATCTTCTATCTGGGTCTACATACAGCCAACTCACTTTTCCCTGAGATAGATAGGCGACACCGTCTCCCAAGATGCGCTCAATAGACAGGTTTAGTTTCGACACATTATAGGATGCTAAGGCGTGTAGTTCTTTGTTTTGCTCCACGGCCACTGTTTTAGAAAACCCTTCTGACAATGCCATGGAATCTACTCCTAGTCCACCAGTAATATCCAAAAGTGTATCCCCAGAAATAAAGGTAGCTTTATACGCTGCCACGGCTTCAGAGCTAGACTGCTCATAGCTTCGAGCATCTAACGCTAATTTATGCTGCCAAAAAGTGGGCAGTTTTTTTCGTGCTTTCTTGTAAATAGTCATTAATTGTAAGCACACGGTAATATTATATGCTACTTTACCCTGGTATTTCAGTGAAAGCATAGCCACATCCTCCTTGATATGACTATTCATAAAGCTTATTGCTTCAGAGTTTTCTAAAACCTCTATAATATCTTTACTTTGCACTATACACGTGTCACTTACGTTTAAGTAAGTATATCACAATAGTAAATACAAAAATGAACACAAAAAAAATCTTATCTTTATTCGCCATAGTATTATTCATTAGTGCCTTATTCTCATCGTGCCGGTCTAGAGATGCTTGCCCAGGAGTAAGCTCATTGTCTACTCCACAAGTTTCTACAGTAGGATAGTCTAATCTCAGGAGCGCACTCTTAGGCGGATACTTTTACAACTATCCCGCTTGACTACCCTTCAGCAATTTTCAACTACGGACTGAAACTAGGTACTACTAAAGTCGTAGCATCATTGCAAAAACACACACAGGACTGTGAATCTATCTCAGGCTATCGTCACCGTATCTCGATGCCGCGAATCTCATTCGAAAAACAAGAATAACACATACGAGTTATCATGCGACTATTTTGATGTTTTCAGCACCTAATTCGTGTACACAAATCTCACATTTTGGATGAGTTCCGGACTCAGACTTTGAGCTACAGGGCAGTTTAGTGCCACTTGCTCCATCAATTTACGTTGGTTTTCATTCCAATCATCTCCCACCACTACTTCCACTTGAATTTCTGTTATTCTCCTAGGATCAGTGCCCATAACCTTTAGGACCGTTGCTGTTATATCTGCAAAAGGAATCTTGCTCTTATGAGCTCGAATGCCCATTACTGTAATCATACATGACGCCAATGCAGTAGCGACTAGATCTGTAGGTGAAAATCGTAGTCCATTGCCATTGTTATCTGTAGGTGCGTCTGTTTCGATAGATGAATCAGACTTTAAGTGAGTGCATGAGGTCCTGAGATTCCCTTGATAAGATACTTCTGATGTCATTTTTTTGCTTTTGAAAAGCAAAGTACATTCAATTTTGCTATTTTTACGGTGTGCGAGGATATATAAACGCGAAAAAAGTTATACGAAGTCTACTCATGGTAGGACTCGTACATTTAACTGCGAGCGTCCATGCACAGTCTCTGACAGTCGGCGGAGTATCGGGAGGACTTACTTTAGCTACTAATGGCGTAGGAGGAGAACTAAACGTACTTGCCACACCAACATCTCTTGTAAAAAATCAACGGATCAACCTAAGCTTTCAAACCGTAAAACACGCAAGAGAAACGAAGGTGCAAAATAAAAGATACGTGAACCCCAAATCATACGTATACGGTAAATTGAATGCCGCTGCTGTAGTAAGACTAAGTTATTCTGCCACCAAACAGATAGGGCATACCAAAGCGAGTAAGCCTTCCGCTTTTTGGGGGTTTAGCATTGGTCCTAGCTTAGGCATCCTAAAGCCATATTATATAGGTTATGAAAATAACTTGCAAGAAAATAGCGGCACAATAATTCTGCCTCAAAGCCCTGAAACTATAACAAATCAAGATTCAATATATGGCCCGGCCAATTGGACTGCGGGTATGAACGAGCTCAGCTTTAGACCTGGTTTACATTTCGCCACCTATTTCTCTATAAATTGGAATCATTCTTTTTATTTTCAGCGATGGGAAACAGGGATGCGTTTTGACTATTTCCCAGGCGAGTTAGAAATATTGCACTTAGCTAACAATAAGGCATTTACATCTATATACACCTCGTATATCCTCGGAAAACGAAAGCCATAAATCCTACGCTACTCAACTAAATATAACCCTTCATTAACTAATGCTTGATAGTCTTAAATCAAAAACTAAATTTGTGTGTTCAATTTTTGAATATAAGTATAACGTAACAATGAATAGAAAAATAATACTTTCAACCTTTGCAGCTAGCTTACTCATAGTAGTTGCAGTGTCCTTTAGTCTCTTAAGTCCTGAAAAAACATATAGCCCGCGTGCCGTTGAGGTACAAGGAGCTTCGGGATATGCTCAATACCTTACCAAATTAAGAGCTGATAAAGCTACGGGTATGGTAAATCCAGCAGATGTTGCCGCAGTTCGTACTGACATAGCATCACAATCAGGAAATAAGTTTAAAGCAGACTGGCCATTGCAATGGGAATTTAAAGGTCCAGATAACATAGGTGGCAGAACTAGGTGCCTAGTAATTGATAAAGATGATCCAAAAGTACTTTACACCGGAGGTGTTTCCGGCTCTTTATTTAAAAGTACTAATGGAGGTTCTACTTGGTACCCATTAACCTTAGGGGATGATAATTTTGGAGTAGTTAGTATGGCTCAAACCAGCGATGGGCACTTGTACTACGGTACTGGAGAAAATGGCCAACTACTCTTCCAACAAAGCGGAGCAGAATCTTCTGGTTTTGAAGGGATGGGGATGTTCAAATCTACTGACGGAGAAAACTTCTCTTTAGTTCCTAGTTCAAATACATTTGGAAACATACACGCCCTCATAGCTCACCCTACTGAGAATTGGATTTTCTGTGGGTCTTCAAACGGACTAAGAGTGAGTAAAGATGCAGGGGCTACTTGGTCATTGCTTAGACCTGGTAATTGTAGAGATATCAAATTCAATAAAAATGGTGTAGCTATGGCTTATGTAGGTAATCTCCTGTGGAGATCTGCTACTCCTTCAGATGGATCTTCTTATGTGGCCATCACTGATAACATCGCTACAAACAGACGATCTGTAATAGCTTGGGCTGAATCAGACCCTAACTATTGCTATGTGGTTTCTACCGGTGCAGTAAGTGTAGACTGGGATGGTCTAAACGGTAGTTATGGTAGTGCTCTAGTTGGTTTGTATAGATCTAAAGATGCTGGTCTTACTTTTGAAAGACTGGTAGGTGAAATGACTCAATTTTTTCACCCTTTTTCTATCATAGACTTGCAAGCCCAAGGGTTATACAATATGGCTCTTGGAGTACATCCTAGAGATAAAAACAGAGTATTCATCGGAGGAATTCAGTTTGCAGAATGGACAGAAGAAGAAGGACCTAAAATAGTTGGGAATCTTTTCGATTCACCTCAAAATCCTTTTGGTATACACGCAGACAAACACTTCATAACGTTTGATAACACCGGCACAGACCCTATTATGTACATCTGTAATGATGGAGGAATAGCTCGTACCACAAATGCAGAATTAAACAACTACAGAGACATCAGTACAAACTTTATAACTACTCAGTTTTTTGGAATAGCTGCAAGTAAGACTGGTGTGCTAATGGGAGGAACTCAAGATAACAATACGATGATCATCTCTGGACAGTCCTTCCCTAGAAAAATAGGTGTAGATGTAATCGGTGGAGATGGTTTCCAGTGCGCTATCAGCCAATACGACCCTAAGTATATGTTTGGGGAAAGTCAATATGGAAACCTTAGAAGATCTATCACCGGCGGCGGTGCTTTCTCTCCGATATGGGACAACCGTATTAGAGCTTCATTTAACAGCACTCGTCAACCTACATCATCGTTTAACACTGCTATCACACTGTGGGAAAATCCTCAAATACTTGCAGAACTAGAAACCAGAGAAAAAACACCAGAAGACGATAGTCTAATAGACGCTAGACTATACTACGGTGCAGACGATGGAGTTTGGATGGTTAAAAATGCTCTTGCTAGAGCTCACGATGGGAAAACTCCTAAAGACAATGGAGCTATACGTTGGTTTAGAGTAGCCAATATATCTTCTCAAATACACTACATGAAACCTACTGTAGATGGCCAATCTCTTTTTGTATGTACTGACAATGGAATTCTCTACAGAGTGGATAGTCTACTCGCTGCACAATTTGATACTGCAACGCTAGTAGCAAGAGATGCTATATCTCCTAAATGTACACTTACTCGGATCAACCAAGATCTTAATCTTGGGGGCAGAACAGTTACCTCTATCGCCATAGATCAAGCAGATCCAAACAGAGTAGTTATGACTGTAGGAAATTACTCAGGAACAACGTTTGTATACATAACTGAGGATGCATTATCAGACAATCCATCTTGGAGAAGCATTCAAGGAAATCTTCCTCGCTTCCCCGTATACCACGCGATAATAAGTGAGGATGATCCAGATATTATCATCTTAGGTACTGAATTCGGAGTATGGGCTACAAACAACGGTAGTGCTACTAACCCAACGTGGGCGGAAGCTATAGAGGGAGTAGATCCTGATATGCCATTACCACGAGTTCCGGTTTTTGACCTAATACAAGTAGCTGCTAATTCAAGTACTGGTGCTACAGTATATGCAGGTACACATGGTATGGGAATCTGGTCTAGCCAGTCATTACTAAGTAGTGTTCCAAAAGCAGAGAAAGGTCCAGAGAAAGCAGTAGCTATAAGTGCCTATCCAAATCCTGCTAATGCATTTGTAAACATCGAAACTAAAATCGTTGGAGCGTATACGCTAACTGTTTATAATCTATCGGGTCAAGCTGTAAGCACGCAATCTGGAACGAACAACGGATTAGTAAAACTCAACACGACAAATCTAGTTACGGGTAATTACTTTGTAGAAGTACTCGGGAAAAACCAGAAAGCTGTTACTAAAATAATTGTTCAGCACTAAAACATATTTTTAATAATAATTGAATTAAAGCCTTCTGTAATGTACAGAAGGCTTTTTTTGTACCTATGAAAGAAGCACTACTAAGGATACTATCTTGGGTATGGGATATCCCCATAGAGAAAACCTCTTCACCACAAAATGAATACTTAGAAGTGGTCTGGTCAAATGGACGGAAGATGTTAAATACCAGAGATGCTAACTTCTCCTTTGGCAATGGGTACAAAGTGTTTGAGACTGGCATGAAACTGATTAGCAAAGAGCTACAACATGCCCAAAATATCTTAATCCTTGGTTTTGGCTGTGGTAGTCTATTAGATCTATTGGAACGCACATACCACTACAATGGAGCGGTAGACGGTGTGGAGTATGATTCAGAAATCCTTAGGCTATTTAACCATCATTTTGCGCCCAATTACAAGCTAACACCCAACCTACAAGCTGCGGATGCGTTAGACTACCTTAAACCACTTACAAAGCAATACGATATCATCTTTATCGATCTTTTTATAGAACTTGATAATTCCCCGCTGCTCGCAGATCATTCATTCATTAAGCTTTTAAACCATGCACTTACTGCTAATGGGACGCTCTTATTCAATACAACCGTAAAAACCAACAGCGAGCAAGCAAACCATTCGGGCCTATTACTTGCACTATCTAACACATTTAAAAATGTCCAAACAACCAGTTTCCAAGACTACAATAAAATCATAGCCACCTCATAGTAAGACATTTTGTCTGCAAATTTCACTAAGCCAATCTAAAAAAAAGACACATTGTCGTTGTTTTTTGCATGGAATAACTATTGGAACATAGTTCATCAAAAAACAACATTATGATAGTACATACAAAACCAGGTTTACTAACCGACAGATTTACAAGTAATTTTGGACACCTCATCGGTGAAATGCTCAACGAAAACGGTATTGAGAAGTCACTACAACCACAAGTAGAATTGACCGAATCTGAGACCTCTTACACACTGAAGGTTTCCCTACCGGGCATGACCAAAGAAGCGATCGACCTTTCCATAGAAAACAATATTCTAACCATTTCTGGTGAGTTTTTAAAACCAGCCTCAGAAGAGGAAACCACCCTCTATTCGGACATCAGCTACGGTAAGTACTTGCGGAAAGTGCAATTGCCAAAGAGTGCAGATACTACTCAAGTAGAGGCTATCTACTCCAATGGATTACTTCACCTCAACATTCTAAAAAGTAAGAACACACTCCCCAAAAAAATTGAAATAAAATAGTTAAATTTTCATAATTAGGTTGGATTTAAAGCGACTTGCCTTCAGGTGAGTCGCTTTACTTTTTTAATAACTGTCCACTCCCCGCACGCTCGCCTACAGCAGCATACTCAGCAGGTTCGTCTATCAGGTAAAAGATATTCCCTGAATTGTATATATTCACGTATATCAGTTTTGTAGCACGGACATAGGTCTCCAACTTAGTATGTGTATCTATCAATACATTTTCGCAGATGAGTTCACCGGCATCTAGACTCGACACCTCTTCTATGCTGCCTTTCAGCGTTTTAATCTTCCCTCTTAATTTGGTGCTCGCAGAATTTCTGGATCTAATAAACACCTCATCTCCTCCAAGGGTAAGGTCTATATCTGAAAGTGCTGTATGCCGTATCTCTAAAAAATCTATAACTAGTGTATCCTCTACACTCACTTCAGCTATACTTTCTACCTCTAATCGCGATAGCTTATCTACAAAAACCTTTACTGCCAGGGTATAGTCAAAACTACGCACAAAATTGCAGGTATTATTATTCGTCAATCTAAGCTCTCCATCTGAAACCTCAGTAAGCACCTGACTCAAAAGATTTTCTGGACCACTCAGTACTACTTCTCCCGCTCTCGCACGGTCCTGCTCTATCACTAATTTTATCCGATCCTCCACATACAATCTACTGAAATCACCTACTTGTCTCACATCAGACCCATCATCACCCAAACGTGTAATACAGTCATCTCTTCGATCTCCTTTACACGACGATAAAAATACAAGCACTATGAATATTAGAATTTGTTTCATAGCGTATACCCAAGTCCTATTTCAAAAAAATCTGCTACCCCTCTATGAAAACGCAACATCCCCTGAGCACTTAAATGATCATTAAAAGCGTATACCAAACCCATACGTTGACTAAGTGCATTTTTCAATACCGATGGCTTATATATATAGACGCCCATCTCAGCTACAACATCTACCTTACCTAAATTCCATTGGAAACCTCCTGCCACTGCAACCTCAGATTGCTCGCCGATAGTGACAGAGTCCAAAGGGTACAATTGATCTTCAGAATATTTGTAAGTTTTATCCAAGGTATAATCTATGCCAAATCTCCAGGCCCTCACTTCTTTAACATAATGTATCCCTCGTAACTGTACCCCAAAATTATAGAAGTCTGTTGGCTGAGCAAAGTTTCGCTGTTTCTTTCCATAGATGAATGTGCCACGCCAATCTGTATGCTTACTAAAACTACTTACATAGGTACTACTGGAGTCTGATTTTCCTGCACCTAACCCGTATCGAATGGTAAACGAGGGTATATTGTAACCTAAATTGGGAACTTTAAACGCGGCATTGGAGTAATGTGATATACTAATACCAACTTCTATATAATCCTTTTCTAGTAGCTGGTGGTGATACAATAACCCAAATTGCATACTACCGTTTAAATGACTTCCTATCGCCTGGTTCCTTCTGTTGCTGTACACATCAAATTTCTCGGTGAGGTAGGCAAGTCCTGCACCCATTCTAAACTTCAAGTTGGAATTCTTAAAACTGACTACATTCAGTTTCGCGTGAGTCATAAGACCAAATGCGTGACCGGTAACTTCTCTTCCTAAATTATAGTACAATAGCCCGTAACCAATGCTTGGTTTGGCATAATGTGATCCCCAGTCAGAAGTAGACTTCTCCTTCTCATAGGAAACTTCTAAGCCATAGTTATGAGCAGCAAGATTTTTAATATCTGCTCTATGCGCTAACAAAAAACCTGGGGTATAACTGGCACTAAGATATGAGCGATCTTGTCCCTTAGAAACTAGGACGACCAAACAAGCAATATAGCATAGTATATGTCTCATTGTAACTGTTTACACCCACCTTCTCTTGCGATACCACGCATTAATCAATCCGAAAATAAGGACCATTAAAATAGGCAGGACCATATTCAGTGTACGCCAATACACCTTCTCTTTCTTTACTCTTTCTTTATCCAACAAACGCAATACTACCTCTTTACTCCTAACCTCAATAAGATTAGACTCATCGCATAAGAAGTCTACACAATTGAGAAAAAACTTCTTATTCGCAAATTCAACAGGTGTTCCAAAGTGTTTTGACCCATATTTATCATAGCCCAAGGGATATACCTGACCATCGGAACTCACTTGGTTTCGGATCAGATCCCCGTCTCCTATGATTATCATTGCATTATTCCTCACACCTTCTTTATAGTCTATATCAAAAGCTCGTTTCACCCCTTCTCTATACTTGAATGGACTAGTAAACTCACCCTCTACCAATACAGCGGCTATCTTATTCCCATTCATGAAATTAGCCGGATCCGGCTTAGTTCGTAAAATATCCAATGAGATCAATACGGGGTTTGCTGCTATCCTTGATTGTGGCGAAGATCTGAGTAACACCGTCTTTCTCAAGGATTTCCGTGTGGTAGTATCCAAGGTGCTACAATACTGACCCCATACATTTTCTAAATTTTTAGATACGGGGTTATCATCTACAGCATTAAACAGCGGATAATACATCCACGGCCAAAAACCGGGTCTATTGGTCTGCTGATTTATAGCCGGTATACCGTGACATTGTAAGTCTTGAATTAGAGTAGGCTGCACTTTTACACCGTAATGAAACAACAGGTCTCCCAAGTTATGTTCATGATTACTAGTAGCTACTTGGCCGTATTTAGCTACAGAATCCATCTCTGCTATTAGGTTCTCTACTAAGAAAATAATCTTACCCCCATTCATTACGTATTGGTCCAATACGAACTTTTCTGGCTCGGTAAATTCCGTGGTAGGTTTAGCTACTATGACTCCATCATACTCGCTTAGTTTGCGTATGAGTCCTTCTACTAAAATCGTAAATACTGGTTTCTCTGGGTTTTCGGCTACATCTTTAGCAAATACTTTATAACAGTTGCTGTCCAGTAAATTTAAATTAATTCGCTCTAATTCATAGAACTCCGCCATGGTGCTAGCAATATCTGCAGTCTCCATCTCATCCAACTCGCCATGTCCAGCGGTGAATGCTATCTTCACCTCCTTACCTGATATCCCTTTTCTAAGTACCGTACCTATCTCATATTCCAATAGTTCGATAGAGCTATTAATCTCTTCCTCCAGCGGTTTGCCGAAATCTCTTTTCAATAGGTTTAGCGGGTACTCCTTGCCCTTGTAAAATACAATTCCAGCCGGAATAATAAACTTCTCTGTAGGGGCTTCGTCAGGCTTGGTCTCTGGTCGCTCTATTTTTAAACCCTTTTGGAAAAACTCTTTGAGTATTTCTTCCTTTTCGTTTATCTCCTTGTCAGAGAGCACATCCTCAAAATCAAACTTTACCTTTCCATTTGAAATCAGTTTATATTCATTTAGAATATCTCGGGTAGCAGACTTTAGCCGCTCATACTCCAGTGGCAAATCACCATCTAAAAATATGGTAACATAAGCCACATCATCAAGTTTGTCAACTAAGTTCTGCGTAGAATTAGACAACGTATAGCGCTTTTCTTTAGTTAAGTCAATCCGCTTATATACGTTATTCGAAACTATATTTAACAAAATAATAGCCGAAGCAAACAGCAATCCACTTCTCAAGATTCTGTTTCTATTTAGTGATTTTTGTTTCGTCTTAGTTACCATTTTCTACTATCTAAAACTACTAAGGTCAGGCCTAAAAAAACTGCGATGATAGATCCAAAATACACTAAATCGCGCGTATCTACTACCCCTCTACTGATAGAGTCATAATGCACCTGAATACCTAGCGACTGTACGAAACTATCCAACCCTCCAAACAAGGATAAATTACTGAGCTGGTCAAACCCCACATAAAAGAAAAAGCATAAGAACATCCCTAGAATAAATGCTACTATCTGATTTGGGGTGACCGCGGAAGAGAATATACCTATAGCTGCGTAAGACGCACCTAAAAGCACGAGTCCAATGTAAGAACCCCAAGTCGCTCCAACGTCAATATTCCCTCTAGGAAGGCCTAATTCATATACAGAATAAAAGTATAGGAGCGTAGGCAATATAGCAAAGACTACCAAGCTT
>ERZ807291.1350-NODE-1350-length-40180-cov-12.985520_pt1 | contig 40180 bp, 50 predicted proteins | sample MGYA00521257_ERZ807291 | MGnify/ENA primary metagenome ERZ807291 (study PRJEB31413, sample SAMN03169783) | marine metagenome | biome: Marine; feature: Water; material: Subsurface seawater | place: North Sea | collected 2011-04-28 | depth 1 m m ...
TTTTGGTTGCTGTAGCAGTTTTGGTTGCTGTAGCAGTTTTGGTTGCTGTAGCTGTGGCGGTTGCCGTGGCGGTTGCTGTAGCAGTTTCTGTAACTGTATTGGTCTTCGCACAATCATCTGGGCAGGTATCATTTAACCCGCAACAAAGTATAGACCCGTCGGGCTGAGTCACAGATGTGCAATCAGAACTGCAGCTTCCATCGCAATTTGGGCAATTACAGGCGCTGCAAGTAGTGTCTGTCTTGTTGCAATTGCTTGAGTCGCCTGGTTGATATGGATACCAGTAGCCTCCCCCTCCGACATTACAAGGCTGACCATAAGAGCAACAACTGCCCCCACATGTATAATAAGTATTGGAAGTGCCGTGGCAACCTGTGTTGCTACCGCCTACTCCATTCCAATCTTTGTCGCAAGGGTCATTACAAGGACACTCGTTAAAAAATTCGCCAGTCTGTTCGTCTTCGCAGTTACCGCAAGCATCTGTGTATTGACATACTTTTACTGGCGGCTTTCCGTCGTCATAACGACACCCGCAAAGATTAAAAGTTTCGCCGTTTTTAGTGATAGTTGCGGCACATGTATCTTGCAGTCCACAGCAACAGGCAGCGTCGTGTTTATCGGCATCTGTATTAGCACAGCAATCATTGGCAACATCTTTGCATCCATATGTTTGATTTCCAATATTAGCTGCGCAAGCAACGTTGGTGCCACAGTCATTTGTATACATAGCTTTGTCATTCGCATCACAAAAACAAACACCGTCGATAGGTCTCTTGTCTTCTTTGCAATCCATTTTGTTGGCAGCATTAGAAGTTGCACAATTGGGATCATAATTGCAGTAATCGGGATCTTTACAACACATACAAACACCACCATTAAAGGCTCCAGCCGCTTCAGTTTTACATTTATCGCAATCGTCTGTATATTTACAAACTGTTGAATTTCCATTCGCAGAACACTCGCAAGCGGAGTAGTCCTTGCCGTTTCTGCTGATAACACCACAAGCGTCAAATAGTGTAGCATTGCCACCATCACAAACACCACAAACATCTTCATATTTGCATGTAAATCCTCCCGCACCATCACATTCGGCAACGCATCGATCTCCATTAACTACACCGCCCGTGGCAGCGCATTTGTCGTCAGCTTTACCGACGCATTGTGTTTCATCATGACAATCTCCAGAGTCGTCAAATGCACAATCATCAGCAGTCTTGCAAGTTTTAGAGGGGCAGCAATCATTGAAATTTTGATCTGCTGGATCTAAGCATTTTGCTGGATTGCATTCATCATTATATTTACAAACGGTACAACTTTTTTCGCAAGGAGCTCCATAAGTATGATGAGTTGGGCAAAGATCATCTTCAGTGCCAACACACATTGTGTCGTCATCACAATCTCGATCAGCATCAAATGCACAATCGGATGGTTGAGAACATCCACAGTTTTTTTGCTGCAAATCGGTAATAAAAAAGTCTAACGATTGTTTTTCCATAGAATACAAATATTGTTTACACAATAGAGAACCAAAAAAGAAAAAAGTTTTAAGTTCTAAAAAGAACCTTAAAGTTACTAATTTTATGTTGAACTTCGCCTCTTTGAGCTTCAGAAAGTAAAATTTTAGAATAAACCATCACAGAACCGCGATGAAATTGCACTTGAGTAATTAAACGAGCAAAATCTAAAGTTTCAATTTTATTTCTTAGTGAATTTATAGAGTCCACGCCTTTGATTGCAAACGGACGACTTTCTAGAAATTCAAAAGGACGATAATATCTACCACAAGAACATAATTTGTAATCGTTAGAAAGTTTACAATAATCACCATTATGGTAATTTACAAAAGGAGATGCTACATTCGTAAAACAAGTGCTAATTAGCTCATTATTCGAGCCTTGACGCACATTAGCTACACCTTCATGCAAGTGGTAAGTTCCATGCTCGCACGTGAAAAAGGTTGCTCCACCGTCCCAACAACGCATGTGGTCACAAAAGTGATTGATGTTGCCGTTTTGCTTGAGAAATGTAAAATCTTTAGGTTTTACAGGATCAGTAGAATGAGACAATAGATGACAGAAATTTTTATTAAAATTAAATTCTTTAATATAATTGGTTAGTAAATTAATTATTGAACCTGAAGACAATACTACATCAAAATATTTACTATCTAAAAAATCAAACAATTTTTCGTGCCATTTACTTGGATCGTTTTGGTAATCACTAAAGTTAATAAAAAAAGTTTCAAAAGAGTTAGCTCCGAAACTGTTAAACATATTACCTTTATTTAAATTTTTAGTTTCGAGAAAAAAATTATCAAATTTAGGAGTTCCTGGCCATTGAATGAGAGAAAGAACTTTTAAGTTATCAATAGGTAATCGAAACTCTTTCCTGATGATGCTAAATTCAGCTAGGTCTTGAACGGTCGAAAAATATTTAGAATGATTAAAATAGCCAAAAGGCTTTCCTGTAGAACTTCCACTAGTATGTTGTTTTAATAGTGATGTTGAAGAGATCGAGCTTGAGACCCATGCTTCGGGAGCATCATCAAAATCAACCCTAGAAAATATTTGATCTGGCTTGGGAATAAGTGACTGATAGGCGACAGAACTTTGAGATGCATAAGTTGATATACCTTCGGTTAAATTTGCTTTAACAGATTCTATAATATCAGGTTTTTGAAATAAAATATCTGGCAAAATATTCTTTATATAAAAATCTAATTTATCAAAATAGGACTTAAAATCATAATTTAAAAAATTATCAAACACGTTTCCCTTTAAATCTGGATTAATTTGACGAGTTATAGAAAATTTGGGATCGAAATCAGCAATATTTTTATAATCAATAACAAAAGATTCTTTAAAGTTTAAAATTGCTGTTAAAGATTTTGGAATATTTGGAGCTACAAACTGTTTTTTTGATAGATTTTGTTGAGAAATAAACTCATTTATATCTCGACAATCCGACCAAGAATAAAAATCGGTATCAGAAGAAAAAGTAATGAATTTGGGGTTTTCGGTGGGTTTAACTTTTACTGGTTGATAAACATATTGCATTCCAGATTCTTTAGCTCTATGTATCAAGTCACTATCCTGGTAAGCCATAGGCAAAAACGTTTCATTATAGCCAGACAGTTTAATAAAATCATTTTTATGCATACAAATTCTTCCAAAAGTGCCGCTGTAGCCCTTTTTTTGCTTTTGCATGTTTTGAGAAAAAGGTTTTTCAAGAACAGCCATGTGTAATAAAAAATTATTAGGTGATTTTAAAACCTGTTTATTAATAGCTTTACGCATACCAGTTAAAACATTATCAGAATCAAGATTTACTACATATTCCGCATCACAATAATAATGAGCAATATTTTTAGCTATTGGACAATGATAAAACGATTCTTTATTTATTGTAATAAATTTAAGATCTCCCGAATCAATATATTGAATAAAATTTTCTTTTATATATTCTTTTAGACCATCTGTGCTACTATAGTCCACTAGAACGAGCTGCTCGTCACTTTTTTTTTGTCGCAAATTGATTGGTAGGGTATGTTTAATACTGTCTAGTCGATTAAATGCGGTAGTGCAGTAACCCACTTTAAAATGTCGAAATTTTAGATGAGCGCAAGTTAAATCATTTTCGCAGCAAAACTTATGATACGAGTGGGGCATTTTTGGGCCGTAAAAATAAAAGTGATAATATAAACGCTTTCTTTCAGAAATATCATGTTTCAAGCAAAAAGGTTTGTAAAAATTTTTTACTTCAGGATGAGTTTTTAAGTAAACAATTTCGTCAAAGTCTTCACTCGGACTGTGATTTTCATAAAATTTAAGAATATTAGGAGGGTCAACGGAAGATTTTGAGAAGAATTTAAACATATTTATTATAATACACGATGTAAGTGTATATACATATATATAAAATGCTAATATCGCACAAAAAAAATTTATCACAATTGATATTCCTAAAACAGGAACAAAAAGTGTATTAAAATTTAAACGATACAAATTTCAATGAAAATATATACATACTACGAGGACATAAATTTCAAAAAACAAAATGAATTGCTCAATCTTTGGAAAATAAGTTGGGAAAAAATGGGGTTTACCCCAATCGTGTTAAACTTAGACGATGCAAAAAAAGATCCTAGATACCAAGATTTTTGTAAAAAAATGAAATTTATATTTGCAAAAATAACTGGTAAAAAATTAAGCTCTTATGGATTGAGTTGTTTTGTTAGGTGGTTAGCATATTCTACAGTTGAAAACAAAGAAGAACGGTTTTTTGTTTCTGATTATGATGTGATTAACAGTGGTAAGTGGAAAACTTGGCACCCGATAACAAACAAACTACATTTTTATGATTCTGCTTGTCCGTGTTTGGCTTCTGGCAATGCACAAGAATTTGATCGATTATGTGATGCATTTTTTGATATCACAATAAAAAGGCTAGATGTATTACAAGCTAAAGCCAACCACTATCACGATCAAGAGTTTTTTATGTACAATTTTATGCCTGAAGAAAATGTTAATGCTGAGGAATTATGGATTAAGTATAACATGTTTTTTTCTAGAAGAAGGTGTGAAGATATAGCTCCCTTTGGTACAGATTGCGATGAAAGAGTTAGAGCTTTTCATATTTCTCATCACAATACTAAAATTATTCAAAGCGAAAATCCAGAAAAATATCAAAATCAAAATCTTGATCAGGTTAGATTATCTATAGTAAAAGATATTTTGTGAAAATTTTAAACGCCCCGAACCGCTTTAAAGAATGGAGGCACGGATCGGAATCGAACCGACGAATAAGAGTTTTGCAGACTCCTGCCTTACCGCTTGGCCACCGTGCCGTTAAAGTTTTTTAGATTTTCTTCTGGCCCAAGCCTCTTTCACGGCTTGAACTTGTGTTTATGACTTATTGTTTGCCATTTTTAATTTGTGTTGATATTCAATTCCTCTGGATAATGCACCAATAAATTTAGTTACGACTTTTCCAGTTCGTGCGTTTACGTTCCAAGAAAACTCTTTATCTTTGTTTATGTCCCAAATAACATTATTCGGATTAATTGTGCCAGCTAACCAGGAAAATCCTCTGATAGAGGGCAGGTAGTGTTTGCTTGTGGCCAAAGAACAAAAATCTTCATCTACCGATCTGGATATAAATTCATGTTCAAGACCTAATTTCTTAATAATTTTTATTAATTTGTGTATGTATTGTTGCGATTCATCTTCAGCCTTACCCACATGATTACCGTAATAAATATCGCATTTGACAATACCGTGTTCTACAACAGCTCTCTTGATTAAATTTTCATATTGGTTAACATCAGGAACTGTATGTATCAAGGAAGGTACTAATAAATCACCAAGTCTTACGTGTATTGTTAATACATCACCCGACGGCTGTTCGTTATTTTTAGTTTTTTCTTGAACAATTTTATGTAAACAATCAAAATCCACCCACCATGAGGAGTTAAAGTTCTTCTTGGGACTTGATGATTGTTCATAATACATTCTCGCTATACTGTCCTCTTTCCACACATCCATACAAGCACAATGGTTAAATTTTATTATATCCACTAAGTTGTATAAACAATCGTCTGTATTTTTTGGCCTCTTTTTCATTTTTGTTTTTTTCGTTCTTTAAGAAAGCATATTTTTTAATTTAAAAGCGATTTAATGTGTTTAATAATTAACTGTTGATCCCAGTCTTTATGTTTCACTTCGGATTCTTCATAATTTATAAATTGACAATACACATTTTTAAATTTCATATTCAATTCTTCATAATGCAATAACAAGAGATCTACATTGTCGGGTAATACGTCTTTTAATAATTGTAAATATTTTAAGTCAAAAATATCTTCCCCTTCTTCTTTGAGGAGTTTGTTTGACCATTTTTTATGAGCTCTGTCACTCATGAGGTGTATTGGTATATGATTATATATGAACAATATTTTATTGTTACCATTTTCAATGGTATCTTTTAATCTAATTGCTCGTCTTCTTACGGTATCTTCGTTTTTATGAGAACGATGTGCAAATCTAAACATATAAGGTTTAAAATTGTATTTTGAAATCCAGTTGTCAATAATATGTTGATATGTATTTTCACTTTGAGACAATTTGTTGTGAGAGAAATTGATTAACTCTTGAAAATTGTCTATATATGCTAAGTAAAAACTTTTTGGAGTGAAAAATCCCCAATCAAAATTAGTTGAAAATTTTCTCAAATTCAATTCGATCAAAGAAGTGGCCACACGACAATTAGAACCAATAGAAAAGTGGTAGTTGTATGCATTTATGTTAATCATTTAAATTTATACTTTTTCATTTCTATAACTTCTTTTTCTACATTGCTAATTAGTTCTATTGTTTTCCGACTCATGTTGTCACGAATATCATCTTTAAAATCTTTTTTATATTTATCTTTTCGAGTGCTAATAGGTATATTAATATTTAATTTGTTTAACACAAAATTAAGATCTTCTGTGATGTTTTCAAGTGAACCAATAAACTCTAATAGTTTACCATCACGATATATGTAATCTTTAAACTGATGTTCTTCAAGGGTTTCAACAATAAACTTGTTACTATCAATATTTTCCGAATTTTTACCATTTAATATATGATTTTTTCTCATATTAACCCAAGATATCATTCGTTCCCACGGATTTCTAACAAAAGTAAACCAATAATAATCATTGGGGTCTTTGTTTATACTTTTAATGTAGTTGGATGCTTGAAGTGAACTCCAATGCCTGAGCTTCTCTTTCTTGTGTGTAATTATACATACGTCAGCATGATCTCTTAACGTTTTTTCTCTAAACCCTGATCCAGTTTTTGGTGGGTTTAGGCAGACGAATTTATATTTATGTGATAGTATCATTGGTTAATCAATTTTTGTTGTGCGGAAAAGTTTATATCTTGATCATAAGTGTAGATTTTCATAAAAAATTTATAGCCTTTTAGTCTTATTACACTTTTTTCTTTTTTGTTCTACATTATTTATGTGATGTTTATGCATAATAAATGGAGGCACGGATCGGAATCGAACCGACGAATAAGAGTTTTGCAGACTCCTGCCTTACCGCTTGGCCACCGTGCCGTTAAAGTTTTTTAGATTTTCTTCTAGCCCAAGCCTCTTTCATAGCTTGACTTTGTTTGTTTTTATATTGTTGGGAAGAATGATTTTGAGAGTTACCATTACCCCGCATGGATTTAGATATTTTATTTTTACGATCTTCTGTTAGTGGTATTTTTAATTTGAGATTATCTTTGTTAGCTTTTGCAATATTATTTCTATGATCAATAGATTTAGGCTTTCCAGTATTATTTAATCCGCCAATAGCTGAAGTTTCTTTATATATATCTTCTTTGTCTATGTGTTTTTTAAGGGCTTTGAAGGCTACATAATCTTCATGTTTTCCATATTTTTTATATAGTTCTGCGTGAGCGATAGCATGCTCTTTGATAGAAAGATATGTCAAGTTTTCGAGATCATCTGATCCACCCATGTGTTTTGGTATAATGTGATGTTTATGCATAATCAATGGAGCCACCTGTCGGGATCGAACCGACGACATCTTCATTACAAGTGAAGCGCTCTACCAGCTGAGCTAAGGTGGCAAGCATTTTATAAAAATTTATATAATACTTCAAATTCTTTTAAACCTATATACTTAACAAAGTATAAACAAAACTCTGCAACTCTACTAGCTTCCCAATTTTCATTTTTAATAATATCACCAACTTGATTGTAATCTCCTTGGTACCATAGATCTGTTAATTTTATAAACTCTGTCATGATTAATTTATGTTATTATAAAAGATGAATTAAAGGTTGTCAAGTATTTTAGTGTATAAATATTATTATGAAGATAATAAAAGCTAGTTACTCGGGAAAACCATTTACCGAAAAAGATATTGAGAAAGCTATTGAGGGCATTAATGATGTTTTTGATGAAAAAAGGACGGTTTGCAATGTTCTTAGAATGGCTTATAAGTGTTTAGATAAAGAGTCTCACAATTTAGAGGCAGCAAAGTCTTTAGTGTTAGAAGCTTTTTGGATGGGAAAAAGAATGCACGATAAACTATCGAAAAATAAAAAAGCTGAAATAAAAGCCGAATTAGATGATGATGATGAAGAGTTTGCATTTAGTGTAGATTGGGACAAATACAAACAATATCCCGCAAAAGGAAACTGGGATTAAGGCAATGAAATGGGGGTTGGGAATTGCGACAATTTTTGTCGCACTAATTATAGCTGGATGTTTAAAGAGAGATTTTGATGAACTCAAAAGCATGCCAATACATGACAAACAAACAGATACAATAGATAGATATACATTGGGGCTGCATTTTAATAGAGGGAAAACACACAACTGGCAGAATACCGAAGTGCCAAATGATATAAACATTATATTATTAGATTCAGCTTATAAAAAAGTAGATTACTTTTATTTTTTAAAGTTTAACAGCTGGTTTAAAAAAATTAAATTTGAGAATGGTATAATGCCAATTAACCAAAATGAAACTCTAGATTGCGATAACTTTGCAATGTTGTACAAATCTTTGTTTGGTGTAGCTGGTTACGCTTCCAAGAATAAAAAAGAATTTGCAGTCGCAGTCGTCGTTGTCAAACAAATGAATGAATTTGGTGGAATACCCGCAGCTCAAGGATTACACATGGTGAATTTAATATTCGCTAATAAAGACTGGTATATATTTGAACCACAAACAGGCAAACTAATTGAGCTGCATAAATACCCAAACCAAAAATATATAATATATATTATATTATGATTCTGGCTCCCAATCTAAAGCTTTTGCCACTTCGGACTTGGGAATTACACCAGTGGTTCTAGCGTAGATTTGAGAGTCTCGTTCAAAAATTAAAGTTGGGACACTCATAACTTGATATGAACTAGCTCTTTCTCTTTCCTCGTCGATATCATATATATTGATATTATAACCTTCTTCTTTTAACTCTTGTATGTGAGGTTTGAAGAAACGACAAGGGCCGCACCAAGAGGCAGTAAAGTATTGCAACTGATTCACTATTTAAAGTTAAGAATTTTTTGCAGCTTTTAACGCTTCAATTTTAGCATTTACTTCAGAATTAATTTCTTTTGCAACCTCTTGATGTTTTTTACTTAGATCAGTTCTTAAATCAAGAACTTGTTTAGACTCTTCTATACTGAGGGAATGGCTAAGCATGCTAGTTGCTATTTGACTATATTTATTCATAGCCCCATTTTTTAAACATTGAGTGCATCCAGGTTTGCTAATTTCAAGATTCCAAGCTTCCCTAAGGATAGAAAAATCTTCTTTGTAGTCACTGTCAACCAGCTCCTCTTCGAGATTTGTGAAATTTTTAAATATTTTTTGCTGTTCTTCGTTCATGTAATTATATTAAGATTTTAATTTAAAGTTATATATTAATAATAATATAATTAATTAAAAAATCTATTTTTTTTTTACAAATTTTCATCCCGCCAAAAAGACTTGATCTTTTCTGCATCTTTAAAGTTTACCTCACAACAATCTAAAGAAAAATGACTCATAGACCCTTTGTAAAAATTAAAAATGAAAACATAAATCAACGAATCAAAAGAATAAAAAAGCAACTGAGCTATAGTTTTATTTTTTGACTTATAAGAAACAGAAAATAACGGAGGTAGATCTAAAACACTAGTGTATAGAGATCTAAAAACTAACAAGTTATTAGCTGTATAATTTGAGAGGTTAACATCTGAAGCCGAATGAGTATCTATAGAAACAATGGTGCTAACATCAAAATAAAAACAAAACAAGTCCAGTTTAAACAGGAAAAATTCTTCACAATTATCAAAAATGAAATTTTTAATACTTGAGGAACTCGCAGGCATGTTTTTTTAACCTTTGAATAACGCGTCTATTCCAGGTGTTGTAATGGTTAGGTTTTGAGAGGCTCATGAGGTTAGTAATACACTCCTTAGAGAAACCCTTGCTTTTATAATCAAAAAACTGTTTTTCTCTATCTGTCATATAGGTGGCTCGCACCTTACTGATAGCAAGACTTTGATCGGATTGAAGCTCCTTGGAGCATAAGATGGAATTTGGGCAATGATTTTCAGCAGTAAAATTTTTAGATTCAAGAGGGTTATCGTAGCAGTCAGATGAATAACAATCTTCTTTGTTGCGCTTTTTATTTGTTATGAATTTTAAAATTTGATACCTAGCTATCGTAAAACAAAGAGCATCAAAATTTTTAGAAAAATCAATCTCATTCTTCTTGGATGTTAATATAAGCATGGTTTCATGTAGAATATCCTCGGCATCGCTGCGAGAAAAAACCCTAGAAAAAATAAAGTTTTTTACATTGTTGTAGATCAAATCGACTCTGTTAGAAAATGAATCTTGCATAAATTATAGAAGAGGAAGAGGGATGGTATAAGACGAATTAGAAATAACAAAAGGTAAATCTTCAGAAAGTTTGAAAGAGTCTGATTGTTTATCAAGCTTGATAGAGCTAGAATCAACTAATAATGTAGAATAAAAAAGCAAAGAGAGCGTGTGAGTTTTACAATTCTCAATATGAAAAACATTGCTAGGCCAAACCCCTTCGAAGAACCCCATGAACTTCCAGTTTAACGGATGGATTGTCAAACCAATCTCCTCTTCGCAGATTCTTACAGCGGCTTCAATGGCTTTTTCGTGTTTAGCTATTCTGCCGCCAGGAGTCATGTATTCACCCTTCATTGGTTCGTTAGCCCTTTGAACCAGAATGAATTTTTTTGTATTTTGATCTAAGATTACGAGGTCAATGGTTAAGACAGGCATAGAGCAAAGTACATCTTTATACAAAGATTCTTCGATGAAAGATGGGTGATCGCTATTCATGGTAAAATTATTCTGGTTATATCGTTCTCAAGCTCTAAATTATCCCAGTAATCATGATCGTAAGAACTATATTTAACATCTTTAAATAAAATTATTTTATCTGAAGAACGGTCTCCTTGATAACCTATGGCAATACCATCTGGTATTCTGCCAGATCCATCTGCATATTCAAAACATTCGTCATAACCATGTTCGGAGTAAACAACTTTTGAAGAAACTAAATCTTGAGCATTCATTTTTTGAAACACACTTTGTTTGTTTCATTTTCCCATCTTTCTGAGTAAGGGTTAAAACGTTCGATAGCAATATCTTGCCTGGCAAAATGTTTTTTTTTCATAGATTCAACATGGTAATAATAAGCTTGATCGGCGTCTTCAGCCATGTAATAATGAAAACTATCAAAAGCACTGTGTGTAGATTCAGCATTATACCTGATGCGGAATTCATAAAGTCGTGAGCGCTGGTGGTTTTTAGTCATCGCTCAAACTCCAAAAAACAGTATCAAATAAGATAAACTCTACTATATCGCCACGGTCTATGTCCACGCCAATAGGTTGACCAGGTGAAACTGGCAACCCATCTTCAATATAAAAAAATTCTTCTTCTTCGCTCGCTAATACTAATTCGCAATTCATATGAATGATATTCTATAATAAAAAAAATAAAAAGTCAAGTTTAATCGGAGTCTTCCTCGAAAAAGTCATCGTCCATTTCAAATTCTATCTCTCCAGAATTAGAAAGGTTTTCTACTTTTTCTTGTAGAGCTCCGATGATCGTTATAGTATTTAAATCGAATTCTTCCAAATATCTATTGATCATATCGTCAAGGTCAAATCTAAACGCATCAGTTTGTTCATCGTAGTCTTTGGGTCCACTTATGTAAAAATCATCATCAATCATAAAGCTTTAAAATAATTAAGTTGAAAGTCTATATTAATATAGTAAACCTTTTGAAGATTTAATCAAAAAAAAAGGGGGGCTAAGCCCCCCTTTAAGTATTAAGATAAATAAAGGATCACTTATCTTTAGAGCAAGAATTGTCACATTCAGAATTCTTTGCGAGTAGTACTACAACAAGCAAGAGAGTCACGAATGAAGTGAAGCTAGCTCCTGGACCTACAAATCCATTAAGTAGGGATTGTAAGTTACCAATAACATTAACTGGAGCAGCAGCTCCAAATACAGCTTGTACTACAACGAGTAGTCCAAGAACGCTAAGAAGAGTGCAGGCAATACCTTTTACCGCACAACGTACTTTATCGAGTGTTTCTTTCATATTTTTTAGGGGGGTTAAATTAGAAATTGAATGTTAAGGCTGTACCAAAGACAAATTCACGTTCAATGTCATCTGCATCTACTAAATCTACAGAGGCAGATAATACAGCTCCCTCACCAACCTCACGACTGAGGTCAGCGCCAAGGCTATAGTAATCACGATCCGTAGATTCTGTAATATCAGTATTACCAATAGAAGCAGAGAGGCCAAGATCGACAATAGATAGGGCAATAGAATGAGAAACCGAACCTTCGAAAGTGTAAAGCTCATCATCAACATTTCTATAAACAGACAAAGCGGGTGAAGCGATAGTATTTAAACCTGCTTTCAATGCAATTTCAGAAAGAGCATCACCTGCAACATCTTCAAAGTGATTAAAACCACCATAGACATTAAGGACCCCATCGACAAAAGTGTGACTAATGCCAGCGGCTAAGCCGTAACTATCTACACCTTGGTCAACCGATTGATTGGTGCATGCGTGAAAACTGGCGTTAAGGCCAGCGACATTTTTATCGAGATCAAGCGATGCTTGAACAGATTCAAGAGCCTTTTGCTCGCCTCTGTAGAAGAAGTCGGAAACATATCCGATCTTAGCAGAGTTAGCTAAGGTAGCGCTTGAGAGCCCGAGGGCTAGTAATAATGATACGATTTTGTTTTTCATATTATTTAGTTTGTTAAAATTATTTTATTCTTATTTCTTTCCAGCTGATGGATTTATTTTTTACAAGATCTCTAATGTGCCTTTGTTTTTGATTTAATTGGCTATTACCACTTTTAACTTCAATGATTGTTATCTCATCATCTCCAAAAGATATATAATCAATCGGTTTTCCTAAAAAGGTGCATTCTTCTGGGTCAAACTCGAATTGATCTAAGAAGGGAGCGAGTGTTTCAGCTATGTGACCAAGACGAACTTCGCTACTCTTCTTTTGGTTGACTACTTTTCGGCGGGTTTCAGTTTCTTCTGCAAGACGTTTTTCTAAATCAAGGTTGGTTTCGATTAACTCTTTTTCTTTTTGATTTAATTCTAGCCGTTGAGCATGAATAAGTTCTTGTTCAGACTGAAAAGATTTTTGAAGTTGGGTTAGTTGATCTTTTAAGAACGTGTTTTCTTGACGTATAAGATCGGCGTTAATACTAGAATTAGATTCATATTTAAAATTAGATTTGCGATGTTTACGGTATAAAAATAAACTTACTAGTACACATATTATACACAATAATATGTAAAATTCAAAGTTAAAATTCAAAATCTATTTTTTTGTGATAGATAAAATGCGGTCATGCCTGAAGGATCTAACAGACTTTCTGGCAAAACAATAAGCTTTGAATCCCGCATTGTCTCTAGACTCTTCTTTATTTCCAAATGATTTATACAAGTTTATATCTCCAATTAAATAAGTTTTAATTTTTTTATTAGAATTTTTATAAACTATATAATATTTATTAGAGAATAAACGTTTAATTGTATTAATCATCTAGATTAATGTTGTTTTTTTCACAGTAAGCAACTGAATAGCCAGCTTTAAAATTAAAATGACTAACAAACCCAACGAGACTTATGATCACATAAGGTTCAAAAGTATAAAATCCCATGTTATGAAAACATAGAAAACCAATGATAAGAAAAGGGAGAAATTTATTTAAAGCAAAGTTTAGTACTATCATAATGTTTTTTCGTTTAAGTATTGTTTTTGTAAGTCTTGATTTATGAATCCAGAGCCGTAAACATCTAAGAATCCACCAGTCAGGGTAACATTAGGAAAATCTGAAACAAAATCACCCACAACATCTAGCAATGTGTTGTCGAGAGAATCTCCAAAAGAACCCAAGAACTCAAAAGCGAATAAGTTGGAATTACGATCTTTGTATGCGGAGAATTTAGGGAGGGTGATATCCGCCACCTTTTTAGAAAAGGTTAAATAAAAATTATACAAAGAATCTCTAGAAGGAGAGCTTATAATAATATTATATTGAGTTATGTAAGTGTTATTCATTATTTGCATTTTTTAACCAACTAGGTTTAAAAGAATTTGGGAAAATATCTTCGTAATTCTTTTTGAACTTTTCGCTAATATTTCTAGGTGAATCCCCTTTTCCCGCAGAGTTTGTGTTTTTATTGTAAATCGTGTCTGTATTACAAGTGTCGCCATTTCTGCATTGGTGTTTTTTGAAATTGTCGATAGCTTTGTTTGTGTTTGACGAATCTGATTGTGTCATAATAGCTTTTTTACTATAAAAAGTCAAGTTTTAAATACCGTAAATTGAATTTAAGATCGATTTAGAATTTTCTCTAACTTTTTCTTTTTGCTTGATGAGCTTTTGCTTATTAATTTCTTCTTCTTCCGCTTCTTTAGATTGTTCTGTCTCTGTTTGATCGACCCCCTCCGCAACAACCAGGAAAGTAATGGAATGACCTTCTTCCGAGCCTATAAGTTCTTTGGAGTAATTAATTAAATCTAAAAACTGATTTTCATCCATTGATTGGTAGGACTCCCAAGAGGGAACTTTGCTCATTAAAGAGTCGCTGGTAACTAAAGCAAAATTAACAAAAGGTTTCATTGTTTTTCCCATACTCGAACATCTTTTATGGATAAAATACCTCGATTACTCACCTGCGTGATTTCCTCAAAAGAATCCCTTTGGAATATTTTATACCTAGCCTGCCAGGGGTTAGAGACAATGGGAGAGGTGAAGTCAACCTTATCGTGAACAAAATCTACTAAAGAAACTCTTGGGCATAGAATATAACTATTCGAAGTCTCTATGCAAATAAAATCAGAAGACCCATAAAGCCAGCCAGCTTTACCTTTTGAGTTTTTAAGTTCAATCCAAGTAAATTTTTCAGAATGCTTGTGAGATCCAGAAACTTTTAAAAAGACAGAGGAAGATTTGGGTGAACCATTAGAATCTAAGCCCAATAAAAAAAAAGAAATAGATCGAGAAGAGTCGTGGCGACTAGCCATCTTGATGTTAAGTTTTCTTTTTTTAGCTAAATCAAGAAAAGAATTTAAAGATGATGAAAATTTAGATTTCAATTTAAAGAAATTTAAAAGGCTCCCTAGTTCTAACTACTGTAATTTTATTACGATGAGGAGGCTCCCAATGAGATAGAGACTCAGAAAGTCGAGTGGCGGAGAGCAGAGCTTCATCTTTGTTTTTGAAGATGCTTTGATCTGCCCGACGATGATTACGCAAAAGAATATAAACTTCAGAAGGGAGTTTCATCATCAATAGAATTGCTATCGACCGCTGGAGTGGATTCAGTTTTCGAAGCAGAATCTTTCGTTACTGAGGAGGGTTTAGTCTGATTAGAAGAGTCTAAGTCTAGCCCGCTTTTTTCAGAAGATGGAGAATAATAAATAATTACATCGGGAGCGTTCGGGTGTTCTTTTTTTGACTTGTTAGCAAAACCAACAATGTTGACAAAATCCTCTCCACTAAATTTAGATAAATTTATCCTTCCAGAAAAATAATTTTGAGTGCGCCCGTTTTTCTTCCAAAGAGCTCCTAGTTCTCTTTGTTTCCAATCGCTTTGTTGACTTGAACTTTCGTTGTTGTTGTTTTCCATGATATTTATTTGGTATAATTAACTGTTAATAAAAAAGAGGTGTGTGGTTTATATATTAAAAATAAAAACTATAAGTTCTACTATTTTTTATAGAATAGCAGTTTTAATGATAGATTATTTCGCTGAATCCTTTTGGTTTGAAGAAAATTTCAATTTAAGATCGTCGATAATTCGAATTTTATCAGCAACACTTAAACTTGAATATGATTTCTTGAACCTTCGTAGTAACCTTTTTTGCTCAGGCAGGCCTTGGTATCCCATGATAGATTTTATTTGTTTTAGCTTTGATTTGTTCATAAAAAATAATTTAAAAATGACTAGAGAGATCGTTAAGCAGATTAGACATTAACTCCCCGCTAACACGAATCTTATGTTTATTCCTAATAACATGATAGAAATTTTCATTTTCAATGATTAATATTAAAGAGCACTTATTGTATAAGTTTTGACCGTGTTTTTCTATAAAACGAGATTCTAAAAAATTAATGATAAAATCTTGAGTTTGCCCTATGCCAAAAGTAAAATTGTAGTTTGAAGCTTGATCTATAATAATCATGACATATTAATGTGATAATACAAATAACTAGCGATACAAAAAATAATTAATTGAAAAATTTCCATCTACCTAAACTCCTTTCTTAAAAGCCTCCATCTATCTGAATCAATTGGTTTGCTACCATTGTCTATAGCATACAACATATCAACTATTTCGTCAAGACTATTATAAATATATTTATGAGGGAGCATTCCTAGCATCCACAAAGGTGTTTTAGATTTACCGCCTTCCATGCTTACGAATACAGGTTTTTTTTCTCGAACAGCAGTGACAATCTCTTCAGCGCTGCCCCAAGAGGCTACATCGGGAACAAGATGAGCAATGATAAAATCACTGCGATCAACTAAATTAAGGTCGTAGGCTCGCACCATTTTCATACGCTCAGAAGCTCGATCATATTGTTTGGTACGCATCCAAGTTTCCATCTCTTCTCGAGAGGCTTCATCCTCTTCAACATCTTTCATAAAAGGTTTTTCGTAAGGATTAAAGCAGGTTATCGCAAGAGGTTCGAGTTGGTGTGTTACATCTCGCCTCCAGTCTCTGCCACTAAGATACTGCATGTGGCCGACCAAATATGTTTTGGTTTTATATAATAAATTCATTTTGATTTTTTTAATAATTTTTTATTTAATGTTGCTCGGTATTTGCAGCGCTCTTGCCCAAATAAATAATTGACAGAATTTTGACCTTTTTTAATAATTTCTCGATCATTATCCTGGGTAATGTCAATTTTGACATGACGACGAATCCTTTCAAAGGCATCAAGAACTAAAGCGGAAACAGCTTGATGGGTGACACCCATCGCATCTCCAATGTCATCAAGAGTTTTACCAAGCATAACATAGGGCAAGACATTTTTTTGTTTTTCCGTTAAGAAATTACTATAGTCAAAGATCCATTTGTAGATGTTTTCAAATCGGTTGCAAAAGTTTAACTCTTCAAAAAAAGAATCTTCAGAACCCATCGTTGTGCAAATATATTCAAAAGCTGTCATGTCTCCATCATCAGTCTTTTTAATAGAATCATAACGTTTTAAATTAAAATCTTTATCTTTATGTTTTACCCCTGTCGCTGTCCAGCGAACCCAGTTTTTAGTAACACCATATAAGAATTTACAAAAATCAACTTGATTGGAGTATTCTTTGTCTAAATGACCTTTTTCGATCATATGATTATTTATTTCGGAAATAATTTCTTCAACAGATAATACATGACCAGACCTGCGATGCTTGCCAACAATCTTAATTAAATCTTCTTGATAATCAAGAAGCCAATTCATATTTTGATCTCTAGTATTCATAATGTTATTTGGAATTTTCGACAACTTTACGTATGAAGTTTTTATTATGACCAAGCTCTTTGCAGATTTTTGTTACACCGTAACCTCGCTCATGCAATTCTAGAATTTTGGGGCCATGCAAGGCTTGTAGTTTAGCAGAACGTTCGTCCCACGCTCTTTGTATTCCAGCAATACGTTTAGAGTGATCAATATTTTGATTTTGAATACTCATCTCTGGGGGCGGGAATTCCTTAGCCCAATCTACTTCTATAAATTTTTCTTTCATTAATTTATACAAATGACGTTGGTTGATTTTTAAATATTTTGAAGCGTGAGAGCGATTATTGCCGTGCATTTTCAAAGCTAGAATAATTTTTTCTTTAAGAGCATTGCGTTCTGAAGTTGGCCAGGCTTTCCAAATACCATCCCACTTCATATAAGCTTTTTGCTCCAAGGTTAAATTGTTTATTCGGTTTTGATTTCCCTTTTTGAATAAGCTAGGATTGATAGGTTTTTTAGAATTAGTTCTAGTTTTCCAACCTGCGGGGCGAAGTATTAAATGTTTAAATAAAACATTACAAACATTTGGGAAGGAAGCTTGATGAACATGTTTCCAGTCCCCAATTGTTAATCGAAGTTTATTAAGGGTCGTCTTCGGCTTTAACATGTAAATCTGTAAATTAGTTATTTTATTTCTTGAATTATCTTCTTTAACCTTCTTTTTTAAGATAGATTTAGCAAGCTCAGCAGACCTAGCTTTAATAATAACTTTATAATCCCTCTCTTTTGAGTTGAGGAAAACTTCTGTATAATGTATAGCCCAGTACTGATCGAATTGATACTTAGTATTTCTAGCTTTCTTTTGCGTTTTACTCATGATGATAATCATCATAGCAAAAAAAATAAATATAGTCAAGTATTATTTCCAGCGACAATAACTAGGGTTTTCAGATCTTTTTCTTCTCATGTAGTCGCGTTTTTGCTGTCTTCTGCGAGCTAGATCGTGTTTGTCATATTTTTCTTGAGCTTTTCTTTGGGACTCGGTGGTTTTATATTTTTTTTTACCGTGTGGAATGTTCATTTTTATAAAAAAAGTTATATTAAAGTGTACTATGTCAATAATAGATTACACAAAAAAAATGAAAAGAAAAATATTAATTATGGGACTACCTGGATCAGGAAAAACGACTTTGGCAGAAATTTTAGTGTCAAAATTGAGCGCCGCATGGTTTAATGCCGATGCCGTAAGACAAGATATATATTCAGAATTGGGTTTTGATCTTGAAGATAGAATGACGCACGCAAAAAGAATGGGGAAGCTTTGTGACTGGGCCAAAATAGGCGGCGGCTATGTCATAGCAGATTTTGTTTGCCCTACACAGGAAGCAAGAGAAGCTTTTAATTCAGACTTTACAATTTGGGTGGATAGAATAAGAGAAGGTAGGTACGAAGACACTAACAAGCTGTTTCAGGCTCCCATGCATTATGATGTAAGATTGACGGATGGAACTCCCGAAGAATGGGCGGATGAAGTTATTGAAAAACTTAATGAAAGTGAAGCGTGGGACGATCAAGCTCCCACGGCTTTATTAATAGGTAGATATCAGCCTTTTCACATTGGCCACAAGACTTTAGTAGCTGAAGCTATCAAAAGAACTGGGCAATGTTGTATAGCTCTTAGAAATGTAGGGGGAATAGATGAAAAAAATCCATACAACTACGAACAAGTAAAGAAAAACATAATGGGTGCATGCATCGAGTTTGGAAATAAATTAAAAATCATAGAAATTCCAAATATAACAGATGTTTTTTACGGAAGGGGTGTTGGATATAATATAGAACAACTAGAACTTTCTAAAGAATTGCAAGAGGTTTCAGCTACAAAAATTAGAGCTGGAGAAATAGGTCCAGACGGTAAACCTTTAGGTAAAAGACCTGAGTAATGAAAAAATACAATACGATATTTTGCGATATCGACGGTTCTATATTTAAATATAGAAAGTTTGAAAAATATCAGGAGGAATCTCCAGAGGTATTACCTGGAGTTCAGGATAAAATAAACGAATGGTATAAACAAGGGCACATGATAATACTAACAACTGCTAGACCAGAATATTTAAGAAAACATACAGAGCTAGAGTTGAGCGTAAACAATATTCCGCACCACAGATTAATCATGCAGATCGAAAGAGGGCCTAGATTTTTAATAAACGATATGGACCCAGATAAACCTGGCGAAAGAGCTACGGGAGTAAATCTTATAAGAGATGAAGGATTTCAGTCTCGAGACTGGCAATCCATCAATCTTTAAAATGAGAATTCAGAATCAACATATAGACTATCCAAAGATAGTCTACAGCTTAATAGAAGTTAGCCAGCATTGCAATATAAAATATGAATATAATGTAGAGTTTGACTTAATTGAATTTGACAGAAAGCTATCTGGATCAATGAGGTATCCTGGAAACTATGGAATGATTCCAAATACTTTAGCTGAAGACGGAGATCCTGTAGATGTAATTATGCTAGACGAAGGCGCGGAGATAAAGCCAAACACACTAGTTAAATTAAAAACTTTAGGGTTGTTAGAGATGGTAGACGATGGAGAAATAGATTATAAAATACTGTGTGTATCTCACAATAATCAAAACTTTAAATCTCTAGAGGACGTTAGTCAACAAGAGTTAAGTGCAATTCAAGATTTTTTTAAAAATTATAAGAATTTAGATAATAAGAAAGTAAAGATTGGATTGTGGAAAGATTTAGCTTTTACTCATGAATATTTAATTAATAAATATAAAAATGGTGGACGTGGCGGGAGTTGAACCCGCGTCTTTAAATCTGCAAGAATATACACCTACAAGCTTAGTCTATTTTTTTTTAAGTTAAGACATAGACATCCAACTAACTATTTCAATTATTCACTCAAACTTGAGGCCCCCGAATATTCAGTGGTGCAGTTTGTGAAACAGATAAACTTTTTTCTGTTTTGCAGATAAATGACCTCACAATTCTTCTATCTGCGTCGAAGGTTGTGAGGTAGCAGGCTTATGCTGCTAAAGCAAGCTTTTCGCTTTGAGATGCGAAAGCTTTGATACGCGACTTGTTGCCATGTAACATTTTGCACCTTTTTAAGGAGCCAGATGCAACTCCTGCTTGCAGTATATCAATTCAATTTAAATCGAATCCAGTACACGCCCAAGATTATCAAAGAACATATGTATGTTACATCAAAAATGATAAAAAGTCAAGTTTTAAGTGTATCAATGTATTGAAAGGGTAAGAGAATGATACATAACGTAACTGCAACTCAAATTATAATATTAATATCTATAGCAATATTTTTAAGTAATTGCTTATAATATATTATAGCTAACTAAGTCGTCAATGTAAAAGAATTTAATTTTCGAGCTTGGGGAAATTTTACCACGTAGTAAGTCTTTAGCTATTAAAGATTCAATATGGTGTTTATATAGACGTTCTATTGGCCTAGCCCCTAAATTAAGGTCGACAAGCTTACTTATAAAGTAATCTATTAAAGTTGAATCTAAAGAAATTTTAATTTTTTTACGAGAAAGCTTTTTGTTTAAATCTAAAAGATATATCTTTATCATTTTAAATAAAGACTTATTAGAAAAGGATTTAAAACTAATCACCTCGTCAATTCTATTAACAAACTCAGGAGAGAAATGTTTTACGACAGACTCTTTTAACTTGTCTTGGTAGAGTATTTTATTTGTCTCAGGAGCCATGAAGCCAACCCCATGTTGAGTTTTAGACATTAATTCAGAACCTAAATTACTAGTTAGTATAATTAAGCAATTTCTAAAGTCAGCCTTTCGACCATGAGAATCGAAAAGATAACCTTCATCCAAAATAGAAAGTAAACTTTTTAAAACCTCTGGGTGAGCTTTTTCTATTTCATCAAACAAAACTACACTGTAGGGGTTTTTTCGAACAGAATCTACGAGTAGGCTGCCTTGACTGTAGCCTACATAACCAGGTGAAGATCCAGTTATTTTACTAACACTAGATGACTCTGAGAATTCACCCATGTCCAGTCTAATTAATTTATCTAGACCGCCGAACAAATTCTCTGATATTTTTTTAGACATTAATGTTTTTCCAGTGCCAGTTTGGCCTAGTAATAAAAAAACCCCAGTAGGTTTTTGTGGATTATTTAAGCCGCAAGAAGAACGTATTATAGAGTCGCAAATGGAAGAAACAGCTTCGTCTTGACCTATAATTGATTTTTTTAAATTACTTTCAAGTTTTAAATATTTTTCGTCAGAAGAAGAAGATAAAATAGAAACAGGGATTGAAGTTTTTAAGGAGATTACTTCTAAAACATCAGATTCGCTAACATATAAAACTCGTTTTTTTAAAGATTTTTGCCAGTCATCTAGTATCAATTGGTATTTTTCAAATAAATTATCTATACATTCACCTATAACTTTTTTTTGATCTTTGTTTTTTACAGAAGCTTCTTCGTCAATTAAGGAGTCGAGCGAGCTTTCTATATTCTGTAGCTCTTTAGGTCTATGAAGGTTTTTGACTTTTACCTTTGCCGCAGCTTCATCTATAATATCAATAGCTTTGTCAGGTAAATATCTATCGTTGATATACATAGAGCTTAACTCAACAGCTTTTTTTAAAGCTCCTTTTCGATATTTAACTTGATGAAAATTTTCATAATCTTTAGCGAGTTTTTCTAGTATGAGGACGCATTCTTTGTCAGAAGGCTCTTCAACAACAATTTTTTGAAAACGTCTGGATAAAGCTTTGTCGACCTCGATATGTTTTTTAAATTCCTCAAAAGTAGTAGCACCAATACAATTAAAGTAATTTCTAGATAAAGCAGGTTTAAGTAAATTAGCAGCATCTATACCGCCCTCAGCACTTCCAGCGCCAACAAGAGTATGAATCTCGTCGATAAAGATTATAATCTTATCGCGCAAGCTAATTTCGTTCAAAATATCTTTAAAGCGTTGTTCGAACTCCCCTCTGTATTTCGTTCCAGCGATAATACTGTTTAAATTTAAAGAGAAAACTTCGCTACCCAAAAGATTATCAGGAACATCTTGCGAGATAATTTTTTGAGCCAAGCCTTCTATCAGTGCAGTTTTTCCCACACCAGCTTCACCTAAAACAATGGGGTTATTTTTAGAGCGACGACACAAAACCTCTATTAATTCAGAAATTTCTTTTTCTCGATTGACTACCAAGTCTAGTTTTCCTTCTCTAGCTAGTTGGGTGAAACAAACACTATACTGAGACAAATAGGAGTCTGAGTTTTCGTCTAGTTTTTTATTTGGTTTGATTTTGGGTGAAGATTTTAAGCCAGATAATTTTTCCAAACTATTTTTTAATTGCTCGTCTTTTTCAAGAGTATCACCTTCAAGCACAGATTTTACACTGAAAGACAAATCTGAGCATGAAATTTTTAACGAAGCAAAAAAAGACTTAACATCTTTATTGTCCAGAAGTGTGATGAAAATATGCTCGGCCCCCACATAATCATGACCATATTCTTTAGCTAAACCAGCCGAAGACCTTAGACAATTTTTGAAGGTCTTGCTGTAGGTAAGGTGAGCCTGAGGTGAGGCAGGCTTACGTTTTGACCCAAAAAACGAGTAAGAAAAATTTTCCAAGAGATTTAAGTTGAAATTTTGATTACCCTCGAGAGAAAACAAAAGGTTACCCTGAACCTTTAAGACTCCGTAAAGAAGATGCAAGACTTCTACGGTGGCTAAGTTATGATCTACACAAATTGTTTTAGCTAATTTAATAGCTTGTTGAACTCGAGGAGTGAAGTTTGGTAGAGGATCCATTATTTTAAATCACCTAATTTCATATAAATTTTTTCGCCTAATGGCAATAAATGATCAACAAAAATAATATCATTATATTTGGAGCCAATAAAAGATATAATGTCATCTTTTTTAGGGTCAGACCCTCCCAAGTTAAGATATTCAGAATATTTATTTCCTCGAGAATTGTCCATAAACATTATTGGGTACTTGCCGTATTCGTCATGAATAATCATTTTAATATATTTATTTCCGTTTCTACTTACACCTTTATATATATCATATACACTACCGATGAATTTACCTCTTAATTTTTCTTCGTTGTAAAAATTATTAGAATCAAAAATAACTTCAGAATCGTTAAAGACAGATTTTAGATCGCTGGAGTAACTATAACCTAAGAGTTTGGTTTCAAAAAACCAATTAGCAAATTTTTCAAAAGTTTTATTTTTTAAATAAATAGATTTATATGAATTGTATTTACTTTTGAATGTTGAAAAGCGAGACTCTTTCATGAAGGGTTTACCATCTTTAGCTAAAAGACCCTTTTGCGATTCAGCAATTATGTCCAAAAGTTTATAATCGAACTTAACTCCTAAATCTAGGCAGCATCGCTTTTCTCTATCGGTTAAAAGGTTAAAAGCTTGAGCTTCCAAGGCGAGTAAAGATCTACTACAATTATAACCAGGAAGGCAACCAGCCTGAATTAAAGAAGATAGGATACCTATGTTTAAACCAGCTTCTTTAGCACTTATGAAAGTTTTGAATTTATTTAAGCTTTGTGACGATCTAAATTTCTGTAAACTCGAAATGGATTTTTCGCTAATCCCCTTTATACTGTTCAATCCAAAGCGTAAATTTGAACCTTCTTTGCTGAAGTCTAAAAGAGACCTCTCAAGATCTGGGGGTAACAGCTTGATGTCAAAAAAAGTCAGCTCTTTGGAAATATTGTTTATTTCTTGTTGGGGAGCAGGTTCAAATTTCGACATCTTCAATAAACTTAAAAAGAAATCCTGAGGGAATTTAAACTTTAAATAAGTTGTCCAAGCTGCAACTGTGGCATATGCTATAGAATGGCTTTTATTAAACGAGTAGTTAGCACTATCCTCGGCAACTTTCCAAAGAATTTCTCCAATAGCTGGTTCGAGTGCTGACTCCTGAATCTTACTCTTAATTTTACTTTGCCACTCTGGCATCTGATCAATCTTCTTTTTGCCAATAATCCTTCTTAACTGCTCCGATTCATCCAAGGAAAAACCAACTTGAACGGCCATTTTCATTAACTGTTCTTGGTATAAGGGGATCCCTCCTGTGTAAGAAAGAGTTTCAGCGAAAAAGTCGTGCACTAAATTAGCTTCTCCAGATTTAATAAAGGAAGAATAACTATCAGCAAATTCTAAGGCTCCTGGTCTAGCAATAGCTATTACAGCGCTAAGCTCTTCAAGGCTTCTTGGTTTGATTAACTTACATACTCTAAAGTTTGTATCAGCTTCAATTTGAAATAAGCCGTGTGCACAGCGCAAGCTGTTTTGTAAAGGTAAGTAAATTTTGGGGTCAGATAAATCTAAAGAAGATATGTCAATCTCTAAGCTTTTGCACACATGATGTATAACACTCAATGTTCTTAACCCAAGAATATCAAACTTAACCATTAATTCAGAAACCCAGTTCATGTCGTAAGCCGTAATAAAATGCCCTTCGCTAGTCAATTGAACAGGGCAGATTTCTGAAATTTTGTAAAAAGAGATTGCGATACCAGAAGGGTGAACTCCAGTATTTTTGTTTAATCCTTCTAGTTTGCTAGCTATGGAAAATACCCTGGAGTGGGCTAAAGACCAATCACGAAATTTGGTAGATTCTTCCTTTGAGGAAGTGAGTGAAGAAACTTTGCCAAATTTTTTAGGTATTAAATCGCTAACTAAACTAATTTCTTTCTCGCTAAAGTTACCAACGATCTTTCCACATTCTTTTATACAAAGTTTACTACTTAAAGTATTTAATGTTAAAATTTTGCAAGTTCTATCTGGATGTTTAGCTTCAATATACTTAATGACTTTTTGGCGGTGCTCATAAGCAATGTCATTGTCAATGTCAGCAAGAAGACTGCCATCGAGATAAGTGACATCATTAACAATAGTTTTTTTAGCTCGACTTTTTGAAACAAACCTTTCGAAATACAAGTCGTATTTAATAGGGTCAATATTAGTGACTCCAATCAGGTATAAGACTAAAGAACCTGCAGCCGAGCCTCTGCCTGGACCAACGGGTATTGAATTTTCATTGCAAAAATTTATAATATCCCAATTTAATAAAATATAATCAATAAAGCCTAATTCTTCTAAGATCCCAAGCTCGTAATTTAATCTGTCTAGGTATTGTTTGGTGTTTAAAGATTTTTTGATTAAACCTTGATCGCATAAAACTTTTAAAAAGTCTAAGTTGGTTGAAGACTCAGATAAGCCCAATAGTTTATAAAATCTTTTTTCAATTTTAATTTCAGGTAGTCGAACTCCTGGAGGAACGCAATTTTCATAGCGAGAGAATTTAGAAATAAATTTTTTCATTTAAATATTTAAACTCCACATTATTTTTTTAAACACTTCAAAGTTTTTTTCTATATCATACAAAGCGTTATGCAGCTTTTTCTCATCAAAATCTATTTGATGTTTAACGCATAAAGATTTTAAATTTGTTTTTACACCTCTTTTTCTAAGGTTATTTAATTTAAATTGCCAAGTGAAGAAATCGGTATTGTCATAATCAATATTAAATTCAATGGACTTAGCTAAACAATTAGTGTCAATAATTCTGTTGAGGTAAGAATAATCAGTTTTTAACCCACAAAGTCTTCTGTGTAAATTATGGATGTAAATATCAAACCCCAGGATATTATGACCAACAATAAGAAAAGAAGGGTCGTAAAAATAGCTATCAAAAATAGATAAAACCTCAAGTGGGTCTTTCGCTAACTTGAGATACTCCCTCTCGTTAAAGTTGGTTACTTTTTTAGCTTCTTCAGAGATTGGTAAGTTGTCCCATTTGAGGTAGAAATCATAACTCTTTAAAATGTTAGACCCTTTGCAAATCAAAAATGCAAGTTGCCAAGGTTTGTTATCGCTAGAAGCTAAATTTAACCCGCAGGTTTCATAATCAAAAATTATATATTTTTGATTTTTTTTAAATCTTAATAAGTGTTTGTTCATTTTTTGTGTTCAAGCCAACTCTCAAAACAGAATTCATTGCTGCCGAAATGGTCAAGCATTGGGTTGGATAAAGACCTGTTTCTTCCAAAATTTCTATTGCAAATACATTTGTATGCTTGAAATGCTTCTAAGTCAGATCTTTTATTATAATAAATGCTTTTAGCCGAAAGATGTTCGTAGTTAAACTTTTTGCAAAAATCTAAAACCAAGTTAGCTAAATAAGAATCGAAAGGTAAACCGTTGTTTTCAATAAAGAACATTGGAGAGCAAAAATTAAAATCAGGAGCACAGCTAGAGAATTTAAAACTATTTTCGAATAAAAAAGAATCATAAAACGGAACGCATAACAATAAGTCATCGTTGTTCCAATATTTTTTTAATAATTTATAAGTTCCCACACCATTCATATTGCAATTTATGTCGCTGTAAATTAAATTAAGCAGCTCGCAGCCTCTGTCTGATCTAGCTAGAATTACAGATTTATGCACAGACTCGTCCCCTTTACTCTCGCAAGAAAACAACATTCGCAAGCCGAAAACCAAGTGGACATCAAGCTCTAAAGATGTTTTGCGAGCGGCGAGAAATCCAGTTGGCACATCCTCGATTAAGAATAATTCTTTTAATTTATTATCTAAGACCAAGTCAAAGATTGAATCAGAGCCAACTTTAGAACTAGATTTTGGAGGATTAAGAGTTAAGATACTTTTTCCTATACTGTAATGGGATTTAAAAATTGGTAGCATATGAACAAGGTACATACTAGCAAAAAAGCTCGTTTGAGTCAAGACAAAATCACAAGGGAAATTTAGAAATTATATAATTTAAATTAAAACTATTGATTCGATTAATATTTAAATTGCAACCTTTAGGCCCCATGGAAAACCCGATTTCTGATTCAGAATGTTTTATTAAATGGGAAATAAAATCGTGAGCACCATGGTTTTTAAGCCATTTCCAGTACATGGAGCGAGTTCCATTGGGGCATTTCAAGATGACATCTTCAAAAACAAAAGTTTTAGCATATAAAGTTATATCCCTAAATGGATATATTTCACTTGGCGGCTCACACAAAGATGAATCTATAATCAACTTCACAAAAATGTGTACACAAAAAGCCCTCCGAAGAGAGCTGGTAAGTTATAGAATTTTTGTTCTTTTAGATTTAAGAAGTTTTCGAATGAAACCTTCAAATATATATTTGAATTAAACGAGCCAAAAAACTATAAATCTAAATCGTCGCCAACAGAGGGAGAAAATTTAGGGCAACCTTCATAAAAAAGCTTTTCTATATATTCCCCTTTGCTAGTGTTCGCTTTTAGAATATCTTTCTCGGAAGATTTAACGCTTTGAATAATTTCTCCAGAAGAATTTTTAACAACCCAATACTCAAATGGAAATTTATAATTGCAATGCCACATAGGTGAGCCATCTTTTTTTAACTGACCAGGTTTCTTCGCGAAACCACAAGATAGAGGACCCGAGAAACTTTTGTCATTTGGGAAAGGTTGATCAGCAGCAAAGTTGGAGCAGGCAGTGTCATAAGTGAAGTTATCTAAATATTTTTGAATTTCAGTCAAGTGATACTCAAAGCCAGACAGCTCATCAAGCTGAACAGGTTCTAATTGAAGTAATCCTTCTCCAGATTCTCCAAGTAAATCAAAACTTAAATCAAATTTTAAAAATAAAAATTCTGTAGAAACTTTTTCGCAGTCGGGAAACATTTTTTTAACAGCTAAACAATAAATTAAGTTTTGTAAATTATCAGTAACTTCTGAGCCTGAGTAAACTTTCTTGCTAGTTTTAAAATCTCTAATAATAGCTCTACGACCTTTGTCGTATAAAAATAATTTATCAATGAAGCCATATATGTGGTAAGATAGGTCGCCCTCGGTAACATTTATATCAAAAGTTTTTTCGGAAAAAGATCGAAAGGGAGACTCTAGATCGTCTCCATAAAAATTATAATTTAAACCATTAACAATGAATTTATCCATCATGTCTAAATCTTCAAAACTATCTACCTGTGGGTTTTGAGATCTAGCTTGAGAGAGGATTAGTTTTTGGACAGCTTTCGACCCTGAAACAGAGTTTTTTTCAACAATTTTATCAAAATGTTTTTTATGCCTAGGCTTGCCTAGGTATTCAAATATATTATGGCAAACACTACCTCTTGCCGCACCAGAATTAGAAGAATCTGGTATTTTATTTTTGTACTTACACCAATAAACCCACGAGCATTTTTCGGCTGTGGAAATTCTACTAGCGGAGAGTCTAACTATATTATCCATCACAATTTAAATGAGAAATATTTTTTAAAAGATTTTTAGATAGCATGTTTTTTCTTTTCAAAGAGTTAACTTCTTTTAAAATGTTTGAGCATAGTTTTTTGTGGTTGCCAGCTATCGATCTTTTTTTTACCAACCACTCTGCGAAATCATCTTTAGTCATAACTCCGAAATCATTTTTTATTGGCAAGCATATATATAATTTATCAGAAGAAAACCAAGAAAGTAATTTGAGGAAACATTTTATGGAGGATAGCTTTCCGACATTAACTTCTTTGTCAAAGTCATTATTTAAGCAGATAAAAATTTTTTCAGGAGACAAACCCATTAATATAGAACATAAGGACGCAGATATTGAAACCCCAAAAGTAACTAAGACATTTTTCAACCCAGCCTCATGTAAAGAAAGCATGTCTCCAATACTTTCCACAAGCACCACCTCCCTTGAGGAAGCGATAGCATCATAAATTGGCAAAGAGCCATCTTTATCGTCCTTGGCATATAAAGGATAAATCCACTCAGTCTTTCTTCCCATGTGTTTCCATTTTGGCCTAGACGAATCCTTACCCATGTCCCGACCAGCAACCCCATGAACTTTATTATGCTTATTATAGATTGGAAATACATAACGCTGATACATAGCACCAAAAGTGCACATCCCTGATTTTAAAAATTTGAGCGTTTGATTGCTTATATTCTTGGAGTTGTAAAAGCTATAATGAGGTAACAACGAAGCTATTTCAGTATCTGAAAATTGAAAGATTTTTTCAAGCTTAACGACAGTCTCTTTGGGAGTAGGATTTAAATTAGACGAATTAGAGATTGAGAATTTAGCCGCTTCGGTTGGCCCTAAAGTTTTTTCAATAAGAGCAGAAAAGGGGAAAAAACTGCTTTCTCGGACATAATCTTTCCACACACCGCTATCTTTATAGATTTGCAAAGCATTGGGGTTATCCCCGCCTCTGTATATAGCGGAGCTTTGCCAGTATTCACCGCGATCTATGAGATTATACCCCATAGACTCTAATAACGACTGTATATTTAAAGACATATTAAATAGGCAATTCTTCACTTTGGACTGAATCGTCCAAAGAATTTATAGAAGTTTGTTGAGCAACTAAATCAACTAAGTCTCCTTTGTCTTTAATTCTAAAATTATCAAATTCAAAATTTACATAATTTTTTTTCATAGAACCATTTGGCATTTCCACAAGGTTCTGGGCTCTAGCAGCATCAGCACCATAGTTTCTAGCTTTTTCTATTTTCATAATGTGACGCCCGCAGAAAAAAGGATCAGATTCTAGTTCGTCTATGGTTTTGTTTCGCAAAATCAACAAATGGGAACAAAATTGTTTTATTCGGTGGCTGAGAGAGATAACACTTTCGTCATCAACAACAGAGTCGGAATTTCTATTACCTACTGTTCCAACCCTATTAGCTTGAACACTAGTCATTAAAGAAACTTGTGGCCTACCTTCAAAGACTAAATCTCGCTGTATTAATTTTTTAAATTTATCAACCATTTCTCCGACGATTTGATATTCAGTTTTAAATTTACCCCCAGATTCAAAACTTGATTTTATGTAATCAAAGTTAATGACCAAGGGATTGCCCCTTCCAATTTGAGAGTAATAATACCTCTTGATATAAATTATCATTTCGTCCACGGTTTTCCCGCCAACGTTAAAATAATCATAACGCATTTCTCCAGAAGACATTTTAGATAAAGCTCCTTCCACCCTTCGTTTTGTGTCGGAGTTGTCGGCCCATTCTCCGCTTTCGATTAAATATAAAGGAACACCAGTGTAAGAAGCTAGCATTCTAAATACAATTTCTTCCTCGCTCATTTCTCCATTGTCTAGATGGAGGACGGGGATTTTATGCTTGCCAGATATATACATGCAGTAGTGGGTTGTGAATTGAGTTTTTCCCACTCCAGAACCAGCGCATACAATAGTAATATGACCACCTTTGGTTAAAGATCCGCATAGGTTATTTAGGCTGTGGTGTGGCCCCATGGGACCGCTATCTAGAAAGATTGATCGGTCATTCGCTCTTTCATGAACAAGATCAGACATGATGGAAAATAAATTAATAGATTTTCCTGAAGAATTTTCATAAAGGTCAACTTTTTTGTTGTAAATTTCATCGCATGTATTTATAATTTCTTCGTATGAAGAAGATGGGTCCATGGAAGTCATAGATTTAGCCATCTCTTCTCCTGAAGATTTTAAGGAACGACGAATACTTAACAGCTTGAGTATTTCAGCAGAATTTCTGAAAGAAGACTCCGAAGTATTTTGAGCTAATAAATCTAGCGACTCTAAATAATTTGGTACAGTTATATTATCTTCAAAAGATAAATTTAAGGAACTCAAGTGGTGGGACAATAATGCTATATCTAACTTTTTGTCGTTTTCTAAGAGACTTTGACACCTTGAGAAAATAGTTTTATTTACCACGGAATTTTTACTATAAAAATCTTCGGCGGAAATAAACCCGTCAATCTCGGATTGAAAATAATTGCTATGAGATAAAATCCCAGATAAAAATATTCTTTCTTGTTCTAAGTCGTACAACTTCATAAGTGTTAACTCGACTATAGTAACATATGTTATCGGCTAAGTCAATTTAAAATTAACCATTATCCAGAAAATCTAGACTATTGTAATCAGACATTTTCATTAAATACTCTTCTAATGCTTTTCGTATGCCAAGCTCAATGATTTCATTAGAAAATTTTGAATAAATAAAAGGTTTACCCTCTTGACCTACGCAAGCTAAAATAAAACCTCTATTGCCGTCAAACTCACCAGTTAAATTATAAATTTCTTTAAGTAAGCTTTCTGGTAAATAAAAATCTTCTAATTCTTCTGGGTTTATATCTTTCATATATAATTATAATAAAACCCCTTGGCTTTTAAAGAAGGTTTTGTTTATAGGGTCGTTAGAAAAAATTTCAACCAAATGAATGCCGTTAAGATTGCAAAATTCTTCTTTTTTTTGATCTCGATCTAATTGCGATAAGTAATTATTTTTATAAGCTCCATGAAAAAAAGGTACATACTTGACATGTTGATCGCCTTGAACTTCAATTGCGATTTTTTTATTAGCATTATAAAAATCTAAGGAAAGTTTAGTTCCTGGAACAGGCATCTCTTCAAAAACGACATGGTTTTCCCAAAAAGGGAATAAGAATGTTTTTACATTGTTTTGAAATTTACTTCTACTTTTGGAGTCCCAATCGATTAAATAATTTTTAACTCTAGGAATACTCCTAGAGGAGCCAGAGAAAGTTTTAAAATTCATGTCTAAGCCCAAGAGTACTGGATGCCTCCAGCATGACCAGCATCATAATACATTAAGGGCTTGTCTACATAATTGCAATTTGTATGTTTAATAACTCTACGCCAGTACTCATAGTCGTCTGCAGCTTTCATTGGGGTGAATTTACCTACTAACCCAAAGATGGATTTGTGAATTACTACACTGCTACAAATAGCACAATTATGACGTTTGAAAAAACCTTCATCCCAAATTTCTGGAAAATTCTCTTTGTGTAAAGAGAAGTCGTAACTGGTATTTTTATATTTATTTTTTAAGATGTTAAAAAACATGTCCTTATTATATAGTCTATATTTATTTTTTGGGTCATAAGGTCCTTTGCCTCTGTAGCCATCAGTGCAGGACATTTTGCAGTTATTTTTTATCATAGATGGGATTTGAAGCTCTAGTTTTTTAGGAAGCCAAATATCATCATCGTCACAAAAAGCGAAGTAATCTCCTTTGCCAGATTCCATTCCAAAATTTCTTTGAAAACCTCCTGGAACGGGGTAGCCAATAACCTCCTTACTACTAGGATCGAGATGTATAATGTTAACCCCTTGCTCTTTCCAGTTGTATTTGTAATATTGTTCTTGAGTAGACTTATCGTTAACTACAATAATTTCAATATTTTTATAAGTTTGTTTTTTGATTGAATCAATGGTGTTAAGCAAATAATCAAACCTATTAAAAGTAGAAACAATTGCTGTGACCAGAGGGTCTTCAGAAACTTGAATTGAGCTTTCGAGGTTTAATTGTGATTGTTTAGAATGATTATCTATAATTGTTTTTAAATTAGGCTTAAGCTTTGAATAATTAAAATTTGGATTAGATAAAGTTTTGAAGATATTTTTTTGAAATTCTAGATCAGCCTGCTCGAATGCAACTTCTGAACCCCAAGAGCGCCCATGCGAAATCGAATGGGGGCCATTAATTCCAAGGCCAATAAAACGGTGCGTTTGCGAAAATTTTTCAACAAATAAATCAAAACATTCGTGGTCATCAGCAATAATTTCAAAAGAAACATTGGTATGTCCTCCGAACATATACTGAGTAATAACTTCATTATGAGGTTTAACAGGAATAACTACAGAATTAAACTTATTAATAATGGCTTGAACGCAATCTCTGACAGCAATATAATCTGTAGGGCCTAAATGAGGCGCTACAAATACATCTTTAGCTTCGAGGTTGTCGTGTCTAATGAATTGAAATGCTGAAGTTCTAGCTCCTACATGATCAGAATATACATTTGGAGCGTGAGTAGGAAAAGGTTGGGACTTTTTTAACTTTGTGTTTTTAAAGTTGCTATCATGATCAACCATATCATTTTCATAAATAGGTAGCACATACTTGGATAAAAAAGATTGGTCGTCGCTGTAGGCGAACCTGTGATTCCTTAAGCTTTTTGACCAGTTGTGAATTTGTTCAACCATGTTGAAGGATATGGGGTTTTTTAATCCGCACATTCCGCCCATAATGGGGGACCAGTGACCGCTAGCATGATCATGCATACTATGAAGAGTTGCTCCAGATTTAACCCAATCTTCTACAGCTGCTTTTTCTTTAAAGTCAACGATAGAGTCGCTATCCCTGAAGATAGCATGAGATACCTTAGGGTCATCTATAGCAAAGTACCTCCAGTACATAGGAAAAATATCAGATTCTAAAACGAAAAGTTCACAGCGCCCTTCTGAAGCTAATTTTTTAAGAGCGTTAAGATTTTTAATATCTTGAGTGCAATAAATCCTAATAATCCAATCTGGATAAATATCCCCAGCGATTTCTATGTTTTTTTCGGCTCCTAATAAATAAACATTTTTATCTCCATAAACAGGAATGCTAATAATTTTTTTACTTAATTTATTTAATTCAGAGCTGTAATGACATGTATAATATTTAGATTTAATTAGAGAGTTGTTAACCGTTATCAAATCAGTTTTGTTATTACTAGACCCAGTTAAAAGATCTAATAGTTTTTGTTTTTTTAAGGAAGAGTCTTTTTCGGGGGTAGACCTAAGCGAACCCTCCCCTGTTAGCATCTTAATTAAATTAGAGGCTCTTAAGTTCATTTTTTAGACCATTTTTTAGGCTTAGGTTCGTCCGAAAACACAATATCGTCACATTGATCTTTGCCAGCAATACAAAGCCAGTGGGGATGGTTACCTTCTTCAAAATCAAACATGCTTTCTGCTCGAGTCTCCCTATAAAGAACTCTTTTATCTAATCGAGGGGAGAAAATTTTAGGGGGAGTTTCCCTTCCTTTAGCCAGGGTACAAGCCCAAAAACTGAAAGAAGAATTAGCCCTAAAGATAGACCTAGCGAAATATAAGCGTAGGAAGTCGGGAAGCCAATCAAAGATAATACCATTTAGGTAAGTAGCGCCCTCGGGGTACTGCCACCCTCCTCGAGCCGAAATTAAACCACTTTCAATAGAATTGCCAACCCCCCACTTACCAGACCAGTCATCTGAAGTCCATTCTACTTTAGCTGGATCATAGTCGTATTTTTTGAAAGCGGCAAGATAAGCATCTTTGCTGATCGTAGAGTAGCCGCCGTTTTTAGAATAATTGACGTTTGATATATCATCTCTTCGCAGGTGAGCAATATCATAGGTTCCTTGCTTATCTTCAAGTCTTTTGTAAATATCTAAATTTTTAACTTCGTCTCTAAATTCATACCACTTTAAAACATCAGATAGTTTCATGTTTTCAAAGATGGAGCGATGATAAGCGCTTACACTATCTATAGCTACAGCATGATTGTATTTTTTATAATTTTCTTTTGGGTTGTCAGGGCTAGCATATTTAATTTTATAACTAGACCGAGATTCAAAATCTTGAACCGCATTCATTCTGTGGGTAAGATTGTCCAGGTCTTTATGAGTCTGGTTGATATTTAATCTTAATTCGTCGTCAGAAATTATTTCGTAATCGTTTTCTAAATTGAAAAGGTAATCACCCTCCCATTTAGAGGGTAAATATATTTTACCGCCAAGTTTAGAGGTTCTATTCTTAAGATAGGCGTAAGTATGCATTCTGTTGCCAAATCTGCCGTTCCAATGTATAAGAAAAGCATCATTGCTTTTTTTCTTGATCAAATTCTTCTTTTTATTTCGTGCGATGTTTGGAACAACAGGTTGTTTTTTGCGATTAGACTCTTCTTGATTTGAAGCTTGAACTTCAGAGTTATCAGATCGAGGATTTCTGAGTTGAGTTTCTTTTATGGCAGAAATGAATTCATCGATATTTTCCGAGGGTACAACTTTAAGAACATAATCGATAAGAGGCTGTTGGGCAGTTTTAAGAAGATTGTTTTTTTCTGTTTGGTTTTGGGTTGTAGATAGATGTGGGTAATGAGATTCTTTACTAACTACCTCTAAGTCTTTTTCGGAAATACCACCAGAATCCTCGCCAGAAAGCATAGCTACTAAATCTAGACGAGTAGACGTGTTTTTAGAGGGAGAACTACGTAGAGTCGCAACTTGCGACTTGGAGCTTTCGCTTGTTTTTTTATTTACATCTTGAGATTCTGAGGTTTCTGTAGAATCTTCAGTTAGCATAGCTAGAATTTCAGACCTGCTTTGCGTTTTAGTTGAATTTTTTGTTTGTTTCGTTTTGGGTTTTGAAATTTTAGATTTCATATTTTATATATTAATAATTTCTTCTGTTAAGATATTATAAAGATAATCTCTTAGTTTTAAATCTTTTTCTAATATATCTAGTAATTTTTGTTCGCCCTGAACCTTTTCAGGAAAATCAAAATTTGCATCTTTAAGTTTTAAAAGTAAGTCTTCGTCTGTTGATATCCATGCTCCTTTTTGCTCCAGGAAGCCCCAATTTTTTAAGAGATCAAGAATCTCTTTTTCAACCCAGATTGAATTTCCGCTAGTTCGACCATAGCGAATGGGGTATTTCACCTGAGCCCCTGTTTTTTCGTTAACACTTTTACGAAAAATAATTTTACAATAATGACCTATTGGGTCTCCTTTGTCTTCAATTTTTGTGGCAGAAGGGTTGGTATACATAATATCACTTGAATAACGTTCTCGGAACTCGCAGATGTAATTAGCATAGTGCTTTATAGCATTACCTCCCGCTTGTTTTACTTTAGGGCCACCTCTCGATGCGTAAGGGTTAGTGGCAACTTCGACTCGAACTTGAGATGTTAATATTAACATATGTCCCATTTTAGTAAGAGGTAAAATAACTTTTTTTAAAAAAACCGAAGTGACTAAAGCGCCTCCAGCTACCTGCTCGCTATCTTCAAATGCTTTATTGTAATCAGCGAGTCTACATAAAGCGTCAACGCTATCAACAATAAATAAATATTTTTTATTCTCTGGGTTGTCGTGTATCAATTCGCGAAGAAGCTCAAAAACTTTTTCGTAAACATTACAATCAAAGCGGAAAAACTTTTCAGGAGATTGATCTACCCCGCATCTATTGAGCAATTCGGGACTGAGTCGACCTTCGCTTTTGACATATATAACCATTCCATCTTTAGGGAATTGCTGTTGAAAGTTTTTAGCAACCGTTAAAGCACAGCTGGTTTTTCCGCCTTCATTGACTCCTGTAAATCGATGAGCTCCAGCTGGAAAGCCTCCATTGAGGGCGAGATCTAAATTTAAAGAACCTGTAGGTATTTTATAATTAACATCTTCATAATTATTATAATGAAATTTAACATTATTCTTGTCGTTTAAAAATTTTTCAATGAGTTCGTTGGAATAATTAGTTTTCATATATTTTATTTTTTAAAAAAGCTACGTAGAGATTTTTTATTTGTTGGGTATTCTGAATGTATTTTAATATCTTTATTAAAAGATTTATCCTGGAAAGGTTCTGGTTTGTAGTTGAATATTTTCCATTTTCTTTTTAATACTTGAGACCAGTACGGGTTTTTCTTGTCTAAAAAAAAGGCTAAAGATTTTATACGACCGTTAGAGCAAGAGCAATCGTGCAAATTTAAATTAGCCCAAAAATTTTCATTTTTATATTGATTGTATAGTTTTTTGTACAAAACAGTTTCTTTTTTCCAGAAAGATTGAGCTGAACGAGTGCGATTATCTTTCGGGCAATCTAATATTCTAGACAAAACATCTTTATAATTAAAAATCAATAGAACCTAATTATAACAAAAAAAAAGAATAAAATCAAGTTATATTTTTAACAAGGTTTTTTGTAGGGGTTGTCTCCTGATATCTCTATACAAGAACCACCAATTAATTCAGTCATTTCACATTTTCCTGCAAACGCATCGGTTTCAGGGGTTATATCTACAGTAAAGCTGGCAGTGCATTTCTCGGGAGTTTTACTACAATCTTGATACTTTTTACTCATAGCAGTCCACTCGTCAAAGCATTTCACTGCATCAGCATACATAGCATATTCAGGGTCTTGCGAGTCTAGCTTGCTAGCCGTGTTAGCTTTCGATTTCATATCGCTAATATCACAACAGTCTCCTGGACAGCATGGACAATTAATTGGTGCAACTCCGCAACCTGCAGCTGCAGCTTGCTGCATTAAACTGTTGAAGCCTGTTATGGTAGTTTGAGGTTTTTCATTTAAGCTTTGACTGGAGAAATCAATCGTAAAATCAACGGTTAAATTATTGTTTAAAACAGAAGCTTCCATCACGACATTAGCCCATACCCGCGACGATACTTGGAAGTCAGTTACTTGAGTACCACTGGTTCCACTCGTGATAGTTCCAGGGCTATTTATGGTAAACGATGAGCCATTACTGGTCAATCTAGCATTTGTAAAATTGACAGCTTTGGTACAAGGGTCAGCTGATCCAGAAAACGACCAATCCATATCAAAATCCGTGGCATCTATTTTTACGCTACATTGAGCCGTGCCACCATCAAATGAGAAAGCTCCAGCTATTGGGTCTTGACACTTGCAACCAAGGTATTGTGCACCCCCACAATCTTTTATAGCATGCTTTTTAATTTCATCGCAAAATGTATCAAACTGTATATTTGCATCTTTAAGCTCTGTCGATTGTTTATGCTCAATTTTTACAGTTTCTATTGTTACATAGCCACCAGCGCAACCCATATTACTAAGGTTTATGTCCTGAGGCTTACTCGAACAATCGCCAGAAATCATGCTGTGAGATACGCTAATATCTTTTGTTTCAGAACTGATATCTAGGCAACTAGAAGACATCTTGCAATTAAATTTATTTTGTTTTAGAGTGTTGCAAGCATAATCGCCCGAATTTGTTAAGCCATTGCTGTCGCAACAACCATCATTATTAACCCACTTGGCTTTTTTAATTTTCATCGTGCCAGTAGCGCTCGATGAGCCGCCTCCGCCGCTAGCACTAACTACTATTGGACTATCACAAGACACGCTACAAACATCGCAGTCGTCTGATGGGCAGCCACAGCTAGGTGTTGGAGTGGGCTCTTGGCACTCTTCGACTTCACAGTTCTCAATATCTTCGGTGCCATTGAAACTGATAGACCTGCTACTTGGGTCGCATTGGGAGATGTCTGCACGCGATGATTGCGCGCAATATGTTTTACCTTTGAAAACATATTTGTAAACACCACTAGGAGCATTTGTATTGTCGCAAACAAGATTGAACTCGCTTGATCCGCCGTCGCAGTAAGTTTTTTCCCAACATATACAAGTTTCAGTATTAGTCGGTACTATACAATCTTTGTCTTCACAGCTATTCACGCTTTTCGAGCCTACAAAAGAAGCTTCGGTTGTGTTGCTTCTGCATTTTATATCCTTAACTGTGTCATAGCAAGCTAATTCAGAATCTTCACCAAAAGAGAATGGAGGTTCGGGAGGCTCACTACCATCGCAAACCTTTATTCTTTTGGTGGACGAACCAAAGGAGAGACCCCCGCACTCTATAATTTTGTAGCATTTGCAGGTAGGCGTATGAGGGGTTTCAGTGAGCGTTCGAGGAGTAATTGTTGGAGTATTGGGAATACATTTTTTGTCATCGCAATCTTCTGCTTTTTCAGAAAGTGAAAAATCTTGATCTCGTTCGTCTGGACATGGATCAGGTAAGACTTGAACGTCGTAACAAACCACGTCCCAGCCCGAGCCAGTTTTGTAGACGCCATCACCCTCATTGATCCCACACTCAACGTGACCCTTTTTATAACTGGCCTCTCCGCATTCTTTATATTTTATACATTTTGGAGTACAAGTATACGTACTCGGAGTAATTGTTGGGGTTTTGGGAGTCTCAGTTACAGGAGTTTCAGTCTTAGGAGTTTCAGTCTTAGGAGTTTCAGTTTCGGGAGTTTCAGTTTCGGGAGTCTCAGTTTCAGGAGTTTCAGTTTTGGGAGTTTCAGTTTCGGGAGTTTCAGTTTCGGGAGTTTCAGTTTTTGTGGGTGGAGTGCTTGGAGTTTCGGTTTTTGTAGCTGTTTCGGTTTCTGTAGCTGTTTCGGTTTCTGTAGCTGTTTCGGTTTCTGTAATTGTTGGGGTAACTGTAGCAGTTTCGGTTTCTGTAGCAGTTTCGGTTGTCGTAATTGTTGGGGTAACTGTAGCTGTTTCGGTTTCTGTAGCTGTTTCGGTTTCTGTAGCAGTTTCGGTTGCTGTAATTGTTGGGGTAACTGTTGCAGTTTTGGTTTCTGTAGCAGTTTTGGTTTCTGTAGCAGTTTTGGTTTCTGTAGCAGTTTCGGTTGCCGTAATTGTTGGGGTAACTGTAGTTGTTTCGGTTTCTGTAGTTGTTTCGGTTTCTGTGGCAGTTTCGGTCGCCGTAATTGTTGAGGTGACTGTAGCTGTTTCGGTTTCTGTGGCTGTTTCGGTTGCTGTAATTGTTGCGGTAACTGTTGCAGTTTCGGTCGCTGTAGTTGTTTCGGTAGCTGTTTCGGTTTCGGTCGCTGTAGTTGTTTCGGTAGCTGTTTCGGTAGCTGTTTCGGTAGCTGTTTCGGTTTCGGTAGCTGTAGCTGTTTCGGTAGCTGTAGCTGTTTCGGTAACTGTAGCTGTTTCGGTAACTGTAGCTGTTTCGGTAACTG
>ERZ807291.1356-NODE-1356-length-40072-cov-27.983357_pt1 | contig 40072 bp, 41 predicted proteins | sample MGYA00521257_ERZ807291 | MGnify/ENA primary metagenome ERZ807291 (study PRJEB31413, sample SAMN03169783) | marine metagenome | biome: Marine; feature: Water; material: Subsurface seawater | place: North Sea | collected 2011-04-28 | depth 1 m m ...
ATTTGAAGACTGTCTATAGCTTGTGAGATTTGAGCTTGAATCAAAACAATTTTATTAGCCTGCTTCTTTCTGTATTTAGAGTATTGTTTAAAATATTGAAATCTTTTGAAAGCTTGGTTTATGTTTTCTGATGCAAATAAAAACATTAACTTCATTTGAGCAGATTTCTTTTTATAGGAGCTGTAAATGATTTTTTCATACTCATCCTTAAGCTTAATTAAGTCTTTTTCTAAATCAGACAATTTTTCTGTTTGATTATTAATAATATTAGTTAGGTTGTTTAATTGTGAATTATTAATATTTATAAGTTTATCTCGAACCGAAATCTTCAGCTGTATATCCTCTAAGTCATTTGCTAAATTCTTTGACTTTTTTCTTGAATCTAAAATCAAAGAATTTATTTGATTTATTTCTTTTTTAATAGATATTTTTTGAGCCTCAAGCTTCTTTTGCCTTGCCTCATAGTTTTGGGCGTTCAATGGAATGATCGAAAATATTAATAACAAAAAAGCTGTCTTACTTAAGAATTTCATCTAAAGTTTTGATTTTATAATCAGTAGGTATTTCCATTGGAAAAGTTAATTTTTCTGGAAAGTCAAATTGTGAATATTCTAAATTAATTTTTATAATTTCACTTCCTTTGATGTAAGAGATTAAGACGTTGTTAGGAAAAATTTTTCCTTCAAGTATTTTATAATTACTATAATTAATAGTTATTAATGATGATAAAAAAGGCAAGTATATTCTTTGTTGCTCAAGCTTAAAAGTTTCGGGGTTAATAAAAAGAGTAGACTGAACACTTTTTGAAGATTTCAGTACATAGTAATTTGAGTTTTCAACCATCTCCCAATCTTCTTTACCAGTGTTCAAAATTGGGTTTCCAAAGAGAATATTTTGAAAAATTTCTACAGGGTTTTTAATCCCCAGCGTTCTCATAATTAAATCTAGGTCTTGATTTATATACGTTTTCTGAAATTTCTCATAGAACAAAATTTTTTGATTAGTCAATAAAATTTTAGCAATTGGGACAATCATTGTTGCGCTCATCCATAAAAGTTCATTTTCTAGTGCTCTTAGATTTAGATTTATCGTTTGAACTGATCTGCCGTCATTAAATTCTACTCTAACTCTATTTCTAAGGTTTTTAAATTTAAGATCAGCTTTTCTTGAGTTTTTTATAATTTCTGATAACTCAATTTCATTAGTGGGAATGTCGCCTATAATCGTTTTTTTTGGAGAACATCCTTGCACAAGAAACAAAATTATGATAGTAAAAACAATGGGGTTTTTTAATACTCTATTTTTCATTATTATTGATTTGAGAATAGTCACCTAAAAAGATTTCTTTATGAGAACCATCATAATTACAATTGATACCCAATATAGAGTTTTTAATGTTTGCGTTTGAAATACTTGAGTCACGGTATATTAGTGATGCTTGGATACTTGAGTCTGAAATGACACAATTATCTCCAATAGAAACATTCGGGCCAATCGTTGAATCTTTAACATAAACATTTTCTCCAATAAAAACAGGATGATTTACTATAACTGTTCCTTCTTGTGTGAAATTATTTTCATTGCTGTCTTTCTCTTTTGATTTCATTATTATTTTTGCTGATTCTAACAATAGCTGAGGGGTGCCACAATCCATCCATGTTACAATCTCTTGAGGTTTAAAAATCTTATTGTTTTCAATCATTTTTTCAATTCCATAATTTAAAAGATATTCTTTGCCTGGTTCTAGTTTTTCCTTAAGATGAAGTTTGAGCTCATCTCGAAGCAATGAAGATTCTTTAAAGTAATAAATCCCAACTACTGCTAGATCTGAAATGAAATCTTTAGGTTTTTCAATCAACTCTATAATATTAGACTCTTTATCAAGATTAACAACGCCATAACTTGAAGGGTTTTCAACTTTTTTAACCCAGATCATTCCATCTACTTTTAAGTCAATTTCAATTTTACCTTGAATCATTGTGTCTGCATAAGCAATTATAGCAGGCCCAGATAACGATTCTTCTGCACACATTATTGCATGACCTGTGCCTAGTTTATCCAACTGTCTGTAAATCTTTGTTTTTGCGTTATATTTTTCAGAAATTAATATTAGTGAATCAACAACTTTAGAGTCAAAATAAGCCTCATCTCCAAGAATATATACTATTTCCTCAATCTCTGATGAAAGTGTCGAGGTAATTTGGTCAATCAAATGTTCAACTATTGGCTTATCTATTATCTCTAATAAAGGCTTTGGTCTAGATAAGGTAAAAGGTCTAAGCCTTGTTCCTTTTCCAGCCATTGGAATAAATATTTTCATTTGTCTGATTTAAATCAAAAATACAAAAAGTGTATGATGTACTATTTTTATTTACGAATTCAACGCTTCGGCACCACCAACAATTTCTAAAATTTCATTAGTAATTGCCGTTTGCCTTGCTTTATTGTATGTAAGCTTAAGCTGATCTCTAAGATCAGTAGCGTTGTCTGTAGCTTTATGCATGGCAGTCATCCTAGCTCCATGCTCTCCCGCTATAGAGTCTGAAATAGCTTTGAATAATTGTATAGCTAAAGATTTTGGTATTAATTCTTCAAGAATTTTTTCTCTATTTGGTTCAAAGATATAATCACCTTGAACATTGCTCGTTTCATCTGAATCGTCAAGTATTGGAAGATATTGTTCTTTGGTTATAATTTGAGTTGCTGCATTTTTAAAATGATTATAAACCAGAACTATCTCGTCATACTCTTCATTTTCAAATCTTTGCATAATGTTTTCTGCAATTTCTTTTACTGAAGAATAAGAAAAGTTATCATATACTTCGTTGTGTGAGCTAATAACATTGAATTTTTTTCTTAAAATATCATTTCCTTTTTTTCCAATTGTTAAAAGATCTGGAGTATTAGAGCCATATTCCGAGGCTAAATTATAGACTTCTTTAATTATGCTAGAATTAAATCCTCCACAAAGACCTTTATTGGAGGTTATAACAATTAAAAGAGGTTTTTTCAATTCTCGTTTTTCAAATAAAGGGCTAGATTCATCCGAATCAACTGAAGCAGATATGCTTTTAATTAATTCTGAGAGTTTATTAGAATATGGTAACGTAGCAGTAATTGAGTCCTGTGCTTTCTTCAATTTAGCAGCAGAAACCATTTTCATGGCATTTGTGATCTGCATAGTTGATGAAACAGAATTTATCCTATTTCTAATCTCTTTTAACCCTGACATATATTAAAACGTTTTTGCAATTTTTTCAGCAACTTTTCTTATTTCATCTGTCTCTTTATCTGAGATTTTTCCAGACTTTAATTCAGCTAAAAGTTTCTTGTTATTCTTTCTAAGTTCTTGAAGAAAAGCTTCCTCAAAAGCTTTTACTTTATCGACTGGAACATCCTTAAGAAGATTTTGAGATCCAGCATAAATTATTGCAACCTGATCTTCAACTTGGAAAGGATCATTTTGATTTTGTTTCAAAATTTCTACATTTCTTCTTCCTTTTTCAATAACATTTAGTGTAGCAGCATCAAGGTCTGAACCAAACTTTGAAAAAGCTTCAAGCTCTCTATACTGAGCTTGATCTAGCTTAAGTGTTCCTGCAACTTTTTTCATAGACTTGATCTGTGCAGACCCTCCAACCCTAGAAACTGAAATCCCTACATTAATTGCTGGTCTTACACCAGAGTTAAATAGATCAGATTCTAAAAATATTTGACCATCAGTAATAGAAATTACATTTGTAGGAATATAAGCTGAAACATCTCCTGCCTGAGTCTCTATAATAGGAAGTGCTGTAAGAGACCCTCCGCCTTTAACTTTTGACTTCAAGGATTCTGGCAAGTCATTCATTTCACTTGCAACCTTATTATCATTAACAACTTTTGCCGACCTCTCTAAAAGTCTTGAGTGAAGATAAAAAACATCCCCTGGGTAAGCTTCTCTTCCTGGAGGTCTTCTAAGAAGAAGCGAAACCTCTCTATACGCAACTGCTTGTTTAGATAAATCATCATAAATGATTAAAGCCGGTCTTCCTGTGTCTCTAAAATACTCACCAATACAGGCTCCTGAGAATGGAGCGAAAACTTGCATTGGAGCAGGGTCAGATGCATTAGCAGCGACAATTACTGTATAATCTAAAGCTCCCTTTTCTTCTAAAGTCTTTGCAATTCCTGCAACAGTAGATGCTTTTTGACCAATCGCAACGTATATACAAAAAACCGGTTCCCCTGCATCATAAAATTCTTTTTGATTTAATATAGCATCAATACATACAGTTGTTTTACCTGTCTGTCTATCGCCAATCACTAATTCTCTTTGACCTCTTCCTATAGGAATCATAGCATCGATAGATTTTATTCCTGTTTGTAGAGGTTCATTTACTGGTTGACGATAAATAACACCTGGTGCTTTTCTTTCAATTGGCATGTCAAAAAGTTCACCTTTTATTGGTCCTTTTCCGTCAATTGGATTACCTAAAGTATCTACAACTCTTCCTAAAATTCCCTCACCAACTTTTATAGATGCAATTTGGTTTGTTCTCTTAACGGTATCTCCCTCCTTAACTCCCTTCGAGGATCCAAATAATACAACCCCCACATGATCTTCTTCCAAGTTTAGCACCATTCCTTGAAGATCATTGTCAAATGAAACAAGTTCTCCATATTGAGCATTAGAAAGTCCATATACTATTGCTATACCATCTCCTACTTCAAGTACTGTTCCAACTTCATCAAATGATGACTGGATATCTGCTGACTCAAGTTGTTTTTTTAATAGTGCTGAAACTTCAGCTGGTTTAATTTTTTGCATTTCTTAATTTTTAATTTGTTGTTTTTAATTGCTTTTTCATTTTTTCTAATCTTTTTTTAACACTTGCATCTAATCTCGTGTTATCAAAATCTAGAGTAAATCCTGCAATTAAGTCTTTATCTTTCTTTTTTGTCAATTTTATCTTTCCTGCTTTAATTGAAGACAAGTACAACTCTATTGTTTTTTCAAGATTTTCTGAAATTTGAACAGGAGTAGTAACTGTAACATCAACAATATCATTATACGTATTATATTGTTGAACAAAAACCTTACAGACATCTAAAAGCATATCTACTCGGTTATTTAATGATAGAAGGTTTAATAACTTTGAAACATTAGGCAAAGACTGGACGGTTAATTCATTCAAAAACTTTGTCTTGTTTTCCCTTGAAATAGTAGGGTTAGAGATAAACTCTTTTAAATCATCTGATTCTTCTAAAATAGTGATTAATGAATTTATTTCATCAAACATAACATCTAGATTGCCCTCATCAATAGAGTGGCTTACTAACGCTTTTGCATATCTTTTAGAAGAAGTTCCTAGAGCCATAATTATTGGTCAAATTTTTTCTCTTTTAATAGTTTGTCAATATATTCTTGATGACTTTTATCATCATCAAGCTCTTGCTCTAAAACCTTAGAAGCAATGTCAATTGAAAGATCTGCAACTTGATTTTTAATTTCATTCATAGCTGACCTTTTTTCATTTTCAATTGAGGTGCGTGCTTGAGCTAAAATATTTTCAGCTTCTGAACGTGCATCAGACTTTGCCTTCTCAACAAGCTCTTTCCCGGACAGTTTTGCTTGATTAATCATAGCATCACTTTCAGCCCTAGCTTCTTGGAGGATTTTTTTATTTTCTGCCTGAAGATTTTCCATTTCTTTCTTAGCTTCCTTAGCAGAATCAAGAGAATCTCTAATAGATTTTTCTCTTTCATTTATTGTATCTAATATTGGTTTCCACGCAAATTTTCTAAGCAAGAAAATAAGGGTAACAAATATTAGCGTCTGCCAAAAGAATAGGCCAGATGAAAATTCACTTATTAATTTTTCCATAAACTAATTCAATTAGTTAACTGCAAATAATGCAGCAAAAGCAATTCCTTCAACAAGTGCTGCTATTACAATAGCTGCTACAAGAATTTTATTTGAAGCATCCGGCTGTCTTCCGATTGCATCCATTGCTCCACGGCCGATAAGTCCAATTCCGATCCCTGTTCCAATGATTACAAGTCCTGCTCCGACTATTTTAGGTATTTCCATTTTTATTTATTTAAGTTATACATTTATTTAAAGTTAATGATCGTCCTCCTGAACAGCAAAGCCAAAATAAAGTGCAGATAAAAGAGTAAAAATATACGCTTGTAAAAGTGCCACTAAAACTTCGATTATTGATATAAAAAACACAAGGACGAGTGATAAACTAGATCCAACAAGATTTTTGAAAATAAAAATTAGTCCGATCAAGCTATATAATACAATATGACCTGCAAGAATATTCGCATACAACCTTATCATTAATGAAAAAGGCTTTATAAATACTCCCAAAAGTTCTATTGGTGCTAATAAGGGTTTAAGCCAAACTGGAACACCTGGCATCCAAAAAATGTGTTTCCAGTATGTTTTATTGGCAGTAAGGTTTGTAATTAAAAAAGTAATCAATGCTAACCCAAAAGTTACCGCTATATTTCCCGTTACATTAACACCTAAGGGGCTCAAACCAAGAAGATTTAAAAACCAGATGAAGAAAAATAAAGTGAGCAAAAAACTCATGTACTTTTTGTAATTATTTTCTCCAATACTTGGAATAGCAATTTCATCTCTAATTAAAATTACAATTGGCTCAAAAAATCTTCCTACTCCTTTTGCTATTTGATTATTTTCTTTATATGATTTTGCAAGTGATGTAAATAACATAAACATTAACACTGATACTAGTAAAATAGAGAAAACACTTTTTGTTATTGACAAGTCTAAAGGTTTCAAGTTTGTTACCTCTCCTTTTTCGTCATAAGATATCGTTCCCTCTTGATTAGTTTCATATATTTTTCCGTGATAAAGCTTGTAAAATTTTCCTGAAGATTCTACAACTTTTTTTCCATGATCTAACTTTGAGGACATAAAAAACTTAAGGCCTTCGTCAACTAATATTACTGGAAGAGGAAAGCCATAATAAATTTTTTCGCCTGTTTTTTTATCCTTAGTTGAAAACAAAGAAAAGTCATGGGAGTCTTGAACGTGATGGTAAATATATTCTGTTATCTCCTCTTGAAGTGATTGTTTTTTTTCTTCTTCTTTAGCATGAGCAAAAGATGCAGATAATAGTATCAAAGATAGGAAAAAAGATCTGCTTTTAATATATATCATGCTTAAACAAAGTAGATTAAGTTTTGCGCGACAAATGTAATATATAAATAGATATTTTTAAAATCATTTGAGGTCAAAATTTAAAAAGTTATTTTAAATCTTTTGTCTGAGAAATTATTAGAAAAATTATTATGATTATCCCTAAAACTGAAAGGGCTAAAGTGAAGTAATTGTTTTCAATTTCAAAGCGCATGTCAGCCCATTCACCAATCAAAGAGAACAGGTACATAATTGCTGCAATCTGAAAAACTAATCCGGAGAATACAAGCCAAGGTTTAGGCTGTTTTTTCACGTGCGTCGTTGAAGTTTGTAATCTTTTTTAGAGGCGCTATATTGGCTGCGTCGTTTTGCATAGATGACTTTGCGTTAAAAACAGCTCCAGACTCTACAATTAATTTTGACATTACCACATCGCCATGAACCTCACCTGTTGATCTAATTGACAAAAGATCTTGAACATGGATTGTTCCGCTAAAGTTGCCTTCAATGTCTGCTGAAGAACAAACTATGGTGCCGTCTATTCTTCCGTTCTTCCCTATAACCACTTTTCCTTTTGTTTCAATGTTACCTTCAAAAGAACCATCAATCCTAAAGTCTGATTCAGAAGTAAAATTTCCTGTAAAGCTGCTGTTCTTTTCAATAGTATTACAGCTTGCTGATAAATCGTAATTTTTCATTTTATAAAAATTGGGAAATAAAACTACAATTTTATTTTCAATAAATATCTTTTTTATTAGTAATATTGCGCTGATAATCAGTATATAAATGTCAAAAAAAGTAAAAATTATTTGTGATGATGTTGAGCATAACCTAGTGATGGTTGAAGATAAAACTATATTAGAGTTAGCTCTTGAAAACGATATAGACGCTCCTTATTCGTGTCAAGGGGGCATCTGTAGCACTTGTCTGGCAAAGCTTAACAAAGGGTCTGTTGAAATGGCTAACAATCAAATATTAACTGATGATGAGATAGGTGAAGGATATATACTTTCATGTCAAGCTAGACCAACTTCCAGTGAAGTTGAGGTTAATTATGATGAGGTTTAGTTAATTTTAAAATTTCCAAGGCTTTTTCAATCACCTCTTTAGGCTCAATTGATCTAAAAGCACTTTCATATCCCTTTGGAATTTTGTTGCCAAAAACAGAAGTTGGTATTTCAGGATAAACGTTTCTATCAATCATAATTGAATTTTCTATACCTTGATCAAAAGGGGTAAAGCCGCAAAAAGGATGGGTCATTCCCCATATTGTAAGAACCGGAACACCATAGTTGGCAGCAATGTGCCCATTTGCAGAATCCATGGAAATCATAAGGTCAGTATAGGTTATTATGTTAATTTGTTCTGTTAGATTAAATGGTGATGCAATATCAATTACATTATCATAAGCATTTTCCCAGACCTTAATTTGCTTTAGCTCATTTTCTCCGCCTCCAAAAAGATAAATTAGGTGATCTTTTTGAAGATAAGCTATAACATTTTGCATCAAATCTAATGGATAGCTTTTTCCAGCAAATGAAGCAAATGGGGCTATTCCAATAATTCTTTTGCCTGCACTTTTAGAAAGAATTTTTTGTTCCTCTGAATTTTCAGGTAAAAATGGTTGTATTGGATACTCATGGTTTGTAAGGTCAATTGGAAACCCAAGGCGTCCAAAAACATCACAGTATCTATAGTGTATAGGCGTTAATGGTTTAAATTTTTTGTTCTTTTTTTGAGTTAATTTTTTTCTTTCTGCTCTTCCCTTGTCAATTGACTGAACTTTAATAAAGGTGAGTTTAAAAAATAGTTTTAGAATTTTGGTCCTTAGTACATTATGTAAATCTGCTACAGCTTTTATTTTGTTTTTCCTTAAGGTTTTGAATAGCTTGAGCAATCCTTTTAACCCCTTAAAATCATTATTAAAATCAACCGAAATAAACTCAAGATTATCAAACTCTTTGAATAAAGGCTCCACAAAACCTCTAGAAACAAATATTATTTTTTGATTAGGATAGGTGTTAAAAAAAGATCTTAAGACAGGAATTGTCATGGCGATATCGCCAAGAGCTGAAAATCTAAAAACCAGAATAGATTTATCCTTTTTTTGAATCATCTTTTTTATACAAAACAGGGTTTAGCGACTCATCATTATACATTTTCATTTGCTTGTAAACTCGCATTTTTTTCTCTCCGCTTGCAATATCTTCAAGAAGTTGATCTATTGATTCTGAAAGATCTTTTTGTTGATCAAGTAAGACATCTAGCTTCGCTTGGCAGTTTTCTTTATGTTCCTCGCTTACGTCTGTCCTTTTTGCCTCTTCATCCATGTGATAGATTTTTAATATTAATATTGAAAGTCTGTCCATTGCCCATGCTGGGCTTTCTGAATTTACTTTAGCTTCTTTAATAGGAACTACATCTGAGTATAGGTTTAGAAAATATGAATCAATGTATTCAACCATTTCCGTTCTGTTTTGATTTGAACTATCAATCATTCTCTTAAGCTTCATTCCTTCAATAGGGTCAATTTCAGGGTCTCTTATTATGTCCTCATAGTGCCACTGAACAGTGTCTATCCAGTTTTTCTCATAAAGCAAATGCTCAAAACTTTTCTTTTCGTAAGGGTTTACAGGCAAGCGGGATATGTCATCATGCACGTGATAATCGTTTACAGATTTTTCAAATATTTCAATTGCCAGCTTGCTTATTTTAGTGTTGTTCATATTAAAAAATTAAAAATTATAATAGATGCAATTAAGGACATAAAGATAAAGTTTACATATGAACTCTTTATTTTTTTTACAAAAATTTGAGATACCATATAAACAATAGGAAGTGAGAGATAATGAAACTCTGAACCGCTGAGTTGCCGATCAGTGGAAAAGAACAGGCAAGTAAATATAAAAAATAATACACCTACACCATCAAGAATTCTTCTTCTCAAGCTATGGGTTCTTAAGAATTTAATTATAACTGAAATTACAAATAAGACAAACACAATAAGTATTGGGACATAAGAATATGTTAGATTAAAGCTATACTCAAGTAAGAGCATCAAAAAAAACCTAGATGAATTAGGAATATCGTTATACTCATCTATCGCTAGAGGTTGATCTGCAAAAAAGTATGAACTAAACAAATAACTATCTAATGATAAAAAAGATAAAAGCACATATGCCGTGGGTAAAATAATAAGTGGAGTCATTAAAAGTATTATAAAATGTTTTAAATCTCTCTTAATATTTGTTGTAATTAAAGCTAGTAACGGGTAGATGAAAATAATTAGGTTGTCCAAAATCATCAATGCTGAAAAACTAAGTAGAAGAGAGGCGTCAAATAATCTTTTACTTTTTTTTGAGTTATTGTTATGCTCAAAAAAAATTCTCACATTTCTCCATGCTGCCCAGATAGCCGCTGATGACAATATAAATCTGATATCAACAGATTCAATTGGGTAGGACATAATAACTAATGGGTATAATAATAAATGATATGCATTTCTGTTTGACCTTTCAATAGTAAGTTGTCTGGTCACTGTGTCAATTGCATAATTAGAAAGAAGGAATGCTCCAAATATTAATATTCCATTTAAAGTTTTTGACTCAACAAAAGACCAATTTATTTCTAGAGTTGTATAATAATATGAAACTCCTAATAAAAGAATTGTTGATATACCAACTGAAGTGTAAGAAATTTTTTCAAAAGTCTTTGCAATCATATTTCAATGTATTAATTTTGTGGAATAAATATTGTTATGGTTAAAGATTTTTTTTACTCAATTGCATGGCTTTTTGAAGAAGTTTTTTTCTTTCCTTTTGATCTTTTAAGAAATATACAGCTTGACAGCTGGTATATTTCGAACATAGTAAGCTGGTCATTTATATTAATTGGAATCGCTGGGGCTTCTTATTGGATAAAAAAACTAAAAGAATTTGATGATAGCGGAGAAGAAGATAAAGACAATACTTCTCACTCATTTTTATAAATCAAAGCCAATATCCTTCCTATAGTACATTTTTTCAAATTCTAACTTTTTAATTTGATTGTAAGACTGTTGCAATGCTTCTTGATATTTCTCTGCGGTTGATGTAATAGCTAACACTCGTCCTCCGTTGGTTACAAAGTTGTTGCCTTGCCTTTTTGTTCCTGCATGAAAAACATCTACATTTTTGATTTCAGAAAGTCCCTTAATTGTTTTTTCTTTTTCATAGTCTTCTGGATATCCTCCTGAAACTAAAATTACTGTAGCTGCATGATTAGGGTTTACTTCTATAGGTGTATTCTTAAATTTTGATGTTCCCAATGACTCTAAAAGCTCTACAATGTCATTTTTTATTCTAGGAAAAACAACTTCAGTCTCAGGATCTCCCATTCGAACATTGTATTCAATTACATATGGCTCTTCCTTTACTTTAATTAAGCCAATAAAAACAAACCCCACATATTCCATCCTTTCATTTAAAATTCCGTCAATTGTAGGCTTTATAATTTTATTTTCAATTTTCAATAAAAACTCCTCATTGAGAAAAGGTACTGGGGAAATTGCCCCCATCCCCCCTGTATTTAAACCTGTGTCCCCTTCGCCTATTTTTTTATAGTCCTTTGCAAAAGGAAGTGTTTTATAAGTCTTTCCGTCTGTCAAAACAAAACAAGACAGTTCCGTTCCGTCTAGAAACTCTTCAATCACAACTTTTGAAGATGATTTGCCAAATTTCTTATCGATTATCATGCTTCTTATTTCTCTCTTCGCTTCACTTAATTCGTTTAATATTAAAACGCCTTTTCCTGCTGCCAGACCATCGGCCTTTAAAACATATGGAGGGGTCATCGTTTCTAAAAAATTATCGGCTAAATGAATGTTTTCTGCAGTAAAAGTTTTGTGTCTTGCTGTTGGAATATTATATTTTTCCATAAAATCTTTGGCAAAATCTTTACTTCCTTCCAATGAACCTGCTTGCTTACTTGGCGCAATAATTTTAATTTTACTAAGATGTTGGTCTGCCATAAAATAATCATATATCCCGTTTACAATTGGATCTTCAGGTCCAACAAAAACCATTGAAATATCCTCTTCTTTAACCACTTTTTTAATTAAGTCAAAATCATTAACGCTTCCTTGAATATTTTGAGCTAATAGTGACGTTCCGCCATTTCCAGGAAGCGCATAAAGCTTTGTACACCTTTTGCTTATTGACATGCTCTGTATTATTGCGTGTTCTCTTCCTCCTGAACCTAAGACTAAAATGTTCATTGATTTAAAAATTTATTTATTGTCAATTTTATTTTTTTGATTTGCTTTTTATCTACTTCTGTTTCTAATAAGCTGTCTAAATTAATCATAAAAAAATCTTTAAAATTGGTGCAGGTGAAATAATTTTTTAATCCTGAGAGTCTTTGTTTATGATTGTAATGCTCTAGCCCTTCATCAATAAATATAACTTTTAATCCCATAGCAAGCGCAGGTAATGCTGCATGAATTCTTGATGTAATAAGAGTTTCGCAACTAGCTATTTTTTTCAACATCTCTTCTGCTAGTATTAACCCCTCATTGTGAGACATAATAGGCGTGTTTACAATCTGACTATGATTCTGTATTATGGTTTTTTGTTTATTTAAGTGCTTATTGAATTTTGATATTTTTATTTTATATGCTATTTTTTTTAATGGATACTTAAGGGTTGATATGATTAGTTGGCTGAATGTTTTGTTGTTTATTGATGGTTTTAGTCTGTCAAAGGCGCCAATTACAATTATTCCCTCTGGCTTTGTATTCTTTTTTAAATATTTATTTCTTTCAAATGAAGTTGTAACACATGAGGAATAATAAGCATTAATTCCTTTTTCTAAAAGAATATCTCTAGTATAATGGTCTCGACACCCTATTGGTTCATGTTTTTTAAAATATTCTAAAGACTCTTTTTTAAGAAGCTCACCCTGTGTTGATGGATTTATATGAAATGATATAAATAAAGGTATAATATTATTGCCTGGAGGCCAGTTATTGGGGTTTTCCATAAACCACCCATTAATTATTGTTTTTATGTCATCATCGTTGTATTTATCAAGATTTTCTCTGTCAAGAATTTTTATTTTTTTTGAATCGATAATATCTATTACTGCTTTTGTTTGAATATAATCTCCGATATTTTTAGACCCAATAAACCCCAGTGCTGCTATTTCCATCAAACAATGTTTTGCTTTATTTTTTCAATTCGTTTAGAAATATCATATTTTCTGACAACTTGATTTCTAGCTTTTTTAAAATCTGTAACCCCAAAATCAGAGTTAATAAACTTTACTATCTTATCTAAATCTTTTTCTGTATCAAACAAAATCCCTGTTTTCCCAATTGCATCAGGAATTCCAAAAACTCTAGAGCCTACAGGAATACAGCCGCATAACATTGCTTCACAAAGAGAATTTGGAAGGCCTTCCAGTCTAGAGCCTTGAAAATAAAATTTATTGTTTTGATACAGTTTTTTCATTTGACTTTTAGTTTGCACTCCCATCACTTTAATGTTTGATTCTAAATTTATAAAGTCTGAAATTCTTATGCCTGATTCGCCTACAATTGTGAAGTTTACATTTGGAAGAAGAGAGGCTAGTTTATTAAAGATGTTTAAGCCCTTAATGTTTATAACTCTTTTATCCGAAAAAAAAGCTGCAGTTAGTACTCCTGTTTTTTCTTCATTTTGATTGTAGTTCCAAAACCTTGTGTCATAGCCAGTGTTTATTTCTTTAATCACAATGTTTTTTTTTGAAGTAAATCTTCTTACTCCAGAAATAATATTAAATTTTTGCTTTGCAAAATCACAGCCGTTTTCAAGAGATTTATGAACTATCCAAACCTCATTTACCATTTTGTAATTAAGTTTTGCAATCGCTGATCTTATGCCACTTTTAAAAAAAAGACCATGATTGTTTTTGTTATCAACTATGGCATCATAACCTCCTACAATAATGATAGATTTTTTAAAAAAGAGTTTTGAAAATAGAATGGGTATAAATGAGTGATAATCATTAAACCAGGAAATTAAAACCTTAGATCTAGATATGAAAAGAATAGATTTAAGTTTTTCCCTTATTCTGTTTAATAAAAAAAATAATAGGTTTTTTTCTGGCCTTGAATGAATTTTATAAACTCTAAACCCTAGTGCTTCTAGAATTGAAATGTCTGACTTTACAAAACTTCTCTCAACAGAATAGACAACAGTTACGTTCTTTTTCAAGAGTTGAAATTATTAAGTTTATCTGCTATTATTCTATCATTAGAAAGTCTTGGAACCTTGTTTTGTCCTCCCAGCCTTCCTACTGATTTCATATAATTATTAAACCCTCCTTTTTTAACATGAACTACATCTAATTGCTGAATGATATTTCCATGTATAAGGTCTTTATAATAAATATTTTGACTAATCATTTCTTTTTCCAGGGTTGCAGAAAAACTACTGATGTCGTCTGGTATTGTTTCAAACTCAACATACCATTCATGACGAGGAAGTCCTTTGCCAGGATTTATATTAGGAGCAACTGTAAACTCTCTTATTGTGACGCCATGATTAGTTGTTGCAGTCTTCATGGCTTTCTCCACTTCTTCAGAGATTACGTGCTCACCAAATGCTGAAAGAAAATGCTTAATTCGTCCTGAAACAACAATTCTATATGGTTCCTTTGATGTAAACTTAACGGTGTCTCCTATGTTATATGCCCATAGTCCTGCTGATGTAGAAATGATTAATAAATAGTTTACATTTAATTCAACATCTTTTAAGCTAATCCTTTCATAGTCTCCCTTCAAAAAATCTTTGGCTTTAATAAATTCATAAAAAATGTCATTATTTAGAAGTAACAAAAGATCTGTTTGATCTTCTGAAAAAACATCTTGATATCCAAAAAATCCTTCAGAGGCAGGAAAGGTTGCGAGAGTGTCTATCTGCTTCCCAAATAGTTTATCAAATGTTGATCTGTAAGGCTCGTAGCTGACGCCACCGTATACATATAGTGACAATTGAGGGAAAACTTCACTAATTGTTTTCTTTTCCTTTGAAACAATTTTTTCAAAATACATCTGAACCCAAGATGGTATTCCTGCTATAATTGTCATTTTCTCTCCTACTGTTTCTTCAATTATTTTGTCAACCTTTTTTTCCCAGTCATCTATGCAATTTGTAGACCATGAAGGCTTTCTGTTTTTTAAAAAAAGCTTTGGCACATAATGTGCACTTATTCCTGAGAGTCTTCCCAAATAAACACCGTTTTTCTTTTGAAGCTTGGGGCTTCCCTGTAAAAACATATGCTTTCCATTAATTGGCTTATAGTTCTTTGTTTTTAAAAAATAGTTTAGTAATGCGTCTCTAGCTGATTTAACATGGGTTTTTATTGACTCTTTGGTTATAGGTATGTATTTTGCTCCAGATGTTGTGCCGCTAGTTTTAGCAAAATAAAGAGGTTTTCCAGGCCATAATATGTTTTTTTCTCCTGCAACAACCTTATCTATATATGGCTTAAGAGCTTCATAGTCTCTTACCGGAACTTTCTTTTTAAAGTCATCGTAAGATGTAATTTGAGAAAATGCATGATCCTTTCCAAATCTTGTGTCTGATGCTGAGGAAATTAAATTATCAAATGTTTTAACTTGCCATTGAACGGGATTTGAAATCCATTTTTTATTTTTTTTTCTAATCAGCTTGGCAAATAGTATTGTGATTATTGTTTTCATTTAGAATTCAATATAGTTCTCTGGGTCTACTGGCTCTCCTTGATACCATAATTCAAAATGAAGATGTGGTCCGGTTGTCAATGATCCTGTGTTCCCGGTAAATGCAATTATTTCACCTGTTTGTATTCTGTCTCCTTGGGATTTAACTATTGAGGAGTTGTGCTTATAAATAGATGTTAACCCATTTAAATGTTCGGTTATTATAACAAAGCCTGTTTCTGATGTCCACTCTGCAAAAACAACAATACCTTCGCTAATTGAGTGAACAGGTGAGTTTTCCGGCATAGCTATGTCCACTCCATAGTGTTTGTTCTCATAATCAAATCCTGATGACAATTCTCCTTTTGCCGGGGGGAATAAAACTGTTGTGAACCTTTCTCCCTCGATTTCTAATGCATTATACTTCTCTTCTTCCTCAACAACCGCTCTTAAAAGAGAATCCTCTTTATTTGTTTTAACTAATTCAAGTTCTACTTGATTTGTTTCTAAGGAAGCTGGGGGTTCTTTAATCTCATCAAAAGACAAGTTTCCAGAAAGAATGTTTTTTAATGAATTTATATAGCTGTTTTGGGCTAAATAAAGCTTTTCTAAAGAGTCTAACTTCATTGAATTTTCAACAGCATTTTCTCGAAGCTCAATACTGGTGTAACCTCTAAAGTATTCTTTTAATGGTGTAAAATATATAACAATAAAAGAAGTGGATAATAATAATAAAAAAAAGAATAGTGATGATCCTAAAAGATTTATAGCTGAGGATGAAAAAAGTTTTTTCTTTGCAAGTGTTTTTTCATTAACTAAAAGAATGTGAAAACGCTCAGACAGTTTGTCTAATAGTGTATGTTTTTTCTTTTTTGGCATTAATGCAAATATATGTATAGTTAGTCATAAGTTATTATCTGAACAATAAATTCATATTACAAAAAATAATTCTGTAAATTTGTTAAAAGGAACTTAGGTTCCATAAATTTTCAAATATGATAGGTGGACCTCAAATTATTTTAATAGTTATCGTTGTTCTTTTATTGTTTGGTGGTAGAAAAATTCCTGAGCTTATGAGAGGCCTTGGAAGTGGAATTAAGGAATTTAAAAAAGCCACTAAAGAAGAAGAAGAGGACGATTCTAAAGAATAACTATTCTAATTAACAAACTTCAATGTTGTTATAATCGTGTTTAATTCAAACATGTAGTTTCTTTTGCTCTCTGATGGTGCAAATGAAAAACCTTCTATTACAATCTTTCTTTTATTTATAGTGTCGTTAATTATGTAGTTAACATAAGGGCCTGCCATAAAATCGTTTTGAACCTCCCATGTTCCCTTGGTAAGTATAGCATCAAGACGATTTACTTTTGTTTTATAGTAGTATGGAAGATATGCTCTTTCTGTTATCATGTAGGAGCCTGGAATTCTTCCTGGAATAAAAATTTTTCCTATTGAGTCCCTTATTTTTGGTATTCTCTCCTCTATTTTTTTGAGATCTATGTCTATGGGTAGTGAATATGCGATTATGTTTAAATGACCTTTAACAACTTGTTTCTCTATCCACACAAAATTAGTTGTATCTTTCACTGTTTCGTATGCATCTGGAAAAGTTAAAGCAATTCCGAGTCTTTCTTTTAATTCTTTATCCTTGTTTGGAGAAATTGACATTCTTCTTATTTTCTCAATTCTTTCGTTCTCATCAATTGTCCTCATCAATAAGTCTTTGTTTTCTTCAAAATAAAAACTCATTACCTCTTCGTCTTCTCCGGTTATAATTGCAGTGATTTGAGGTCTTGCCCAAAGATTTTTTATTACCCTAAAGCCTTGGTCTGTTGTGTCTTTGTTAAAAACTATTATATTTCTACTGCTTCTTGCAAAACCAGTAAAAATTGATGGTTCTAGGTGGTAAAGGTCGTATTTTGGCTCATCAAAAGGAAGTCCTTCGTATGGCTCAGTTAGAGTTTTTTTAATCTGTTTTCCTAAGTTGTCCCCCCACGCACTTTTATCCATAACAACTGTTAATGTGTTAATGTTTCCATTTGACTCTGGAACAAATGCTTTTGAGCTATCTGATTGACAAGAAGCAAATAAAAGAATAATTAATAATAATTGAAGTTTCTTTTTAAGAATCATCTGATAAGGCTTTAACTCCTGGAAGAATCTTTCCCTCTAAGCTTTCTAAAAGAGCTCCTCCTCCGGTAGAAATATAGGTAACCCATTCTTTATTTCCAAGCTTTTTTAAAGCGGCTATTGAATCTCCTCCTCCTACAATAACATTAACACCCTTCTCTTTTGCCTGTTTAAGAGAATTACAAATTGATTTTGTTCCAAGAGAAAACTTTTCTTTTTCAAAAACCCCCATTGGTCCATTCCAGAAAATTGTATTGCTTGAAAGAATTGCTTTATTAAACTTTTCTATAGATTTTTCTCCAATATCTAGGCCCATCCAGCCTTCTTCAATTTCTGATGTTTTAAAAGTCTCTATTCTGTCGTTGTTGTCAAAATCTGTTGAGGCAAGGGAATCTTCTGGCAAAATAATTTCTTTTCCGTATTTCTTTGCAATAGTTATTATTTCCTTAGCATTTTCAATTAACTCTTCTTCATAAAGAGAGTTGCCTATTGTTCCGCCTTTTGCTCTTATAAAAGTGTATGCCATTCCTCCTCCTATAATGATTTTATCTACTTTATGAATTAGGTTATATAGTATTTTCAACTTGCTTGAAACTTTTGCCCCTCCTAATATTGCCAGCACTGGCTTTTTCCCTTCCTCTGCAATTTGACTAATAACCTCAAGTTCTTTTTGTAGTAGTTTTCCTACAAATTTCTTTCCCTTAAAGAACTTTGCAATAACTGCTGTAGATGAGTGTTTTCTGTGACACGTTCCAAAGGCATCGTTTATATAAATATCTCCAAGCTTGGATAGGCTTTCTGCAAACCCTGTGTCTCCTTTTGTTTCCTCTTCATAAAACCTTACGTTTTCCATAAGCATAATTTGACCAGGCTCTAAAAGTGAGGTCGCACGCTCAGCTTCATCTCCAATACAGTCTTTGTGAAAAAGTACAGGTCTGTTTAATATTAGAGAAACTGTCTCTACTATATTTTTTAAGGATAGCTTCTCTTCTTTGCCTATAGGTCTCCCAAGATGGGAGAGTAAAACACATGACCCTCCTAGCTTAATAACTTTATCAACGGTTTCTATACACGCTTCAATTCTTGTTGTGTCTGTTACCTTATTGTTTTTGTCCAGCGGCACATTTAGGTCAACCCTTATGATCGCTTTCTTATTGGTTAAATCTTGACTGTCTAAGAAAAACATGTTAATATTATTTTGTTGACAAAGATATAATATGCTATATATTTGAGTATGAATTTAGATAGAATTTTAGGCCAGCATGACTTAAAAGATAAGATCTATAGTTCTATTAAAAAAAACACATATCCACAATCAAAAATCATTATTGATAAAGATGGTTATGGTGGATTAAATTTGGCAATCGAAATTGCCAGAGGTTTACTTGAAAATAGTTCTTTTTCAGGAGATGTTTTAGATCACCCCGATCTATATTTTTCATTTCCCTCGTTTGCCTCTTTAAAAGACAATGACAACATTTACAATGAATGGTTAGGCTTTGTGAAAAAGCATCCATTTTCTGATTTTCAAAAATGGTCAAGCTTTGTTGGGAACACCTCATCTCAGGGGTCTATAAAAGTTTCAGAGGTAGATAAGATTCAGAAAAAAGCTGTTTTAAAGTCCTTTCTTGGGGGCAATAAAGTGTTTGTTTTCTGGGGAGCTGAAACCATGATGGCTCAGACCTCTAACAAGCTTTTAAAAATTCTTGAAGAGCCTCCAAAAAACACATTCTTTATATTGATAACTAATAGCATTCAAGATGTGTTGCCAACGATTATTTCTAGGTGTCAGATTTCCACATTAAAACCTATTGGCCACGAAGATCATTTAGGATTTCTTCAAAACTCCTTTGATGGAATTGAACATAGGCTTGTTGTTAATTCTTCTAGGGGAAGTATTGCCCGATCTATGAACTACATAGAAGAAGATATTGCCTCAATATCTCACGAAGAAAATTTTATTGAGTGTTTAAGGTTCGCTTTTTTAGCAAAAAAAAGCAAGAAAGCTATTTTAGATTTAACAACATGGGCAGAGAGGATTTCTTCAAACTCAAGAGAACAGCAAAAAGAGTTTTTAGGGTACTGTTCTTTTCTTGTTAGGGAGGCTATGTTGGTTAGTTACAAGTCCCATAATCTTAACTCCTTTCTTTCTAGTTCTAATTTTAAAATAGAAAACCTTGCTCCCTTCATCCACAGCAATAATTTAATTGAAATTATTCGCTTAATTGAGGACTCGCATTACTCTGTTTCAAGAAATGTTAATTCTAAAATTGTCTTCACAAACTTTGCTATACAGCTAACTAAGCTTATAAACTTATCAGAAGATTAATCTTTCGTAAAGACATAAACAGATGATGAGAAGTTTGAAGTAAACAGCGCTAAACAGTTTGATATGAACCCTATAATAAATCCTGAAAATAATGGAAATGGCGTTTTTTTATATTTTTCTGATAAATAAGACACATAATAAGAGTCCAAAGTTAGAGGTCTTTTAAAAACAAGTGAAAGTCCATAACAAGACATAAAGTTTTCTAGTGAGTTATGATTAAAGTGATATAGGTGTCTTGGAACATCCCAAGCAGCCCAGTGGTTTTTATAATATTTTGCATCAAAACAATCTCTGTTTGGAACAGCTATTACTAAAAAACCATTTTTGTTCACCCTCTGCAGTATTTGGGGGAAAACTTTTTTCAGATCTGGAATATGTTCAAGAACGTGCCACATCATTATCATATCTACCTGAAAATCAGTGTTTTGAGATAAACTAATACTGTTTGAGGTGTTTGCTTTAAGTGGATCGTAGGTAAATATTTTTTTTCCTTTTTTCTCTAAATATTTTGCAAACTTTCCATCGCCAGAACCATAATCAAGAACACTGCTAGACTCTTTAAGCTGTTTGCTCAAAATAATTCTTTTGTAGACAAACATTATCCTTTGAGAAAAGTTGTATAAAAAACCTAAAAGTCCTTTTTTATCAGAATGAGGAATATAATTATCTGATAAATAATATTTCAGATGGTCATGTGATTTGTCAATATCGGTCCACAATATCTTACTTTCAACATCCTCATAGATATTAAAAAACTTATCTGAGACGATGTAGTCTTTAACCTTGTGTGCTGTAGAGTCTTTTCTAAACATCTGTTTCACGTGGAACAACTATCTGCCCATTTTAACTAATAACACACTTATATCGCTTGGCTTTATGCCGCTAATTCTGGATGCCTGAGACAGTGTAGAGGGTCTTATTTTATTTAATTTTTCTTTTGCCTCAAAAGATAAAGAGGCTAAAGGGTTATAATCAAAATTATCTGGAATCTTTACGTCTTCTAGTCGTTGCAGTTTGTCTGCATTATTCTTTTCTTTTTCAATATAGCCCTTATACTTAATCTGAATTTCCGTTTGCTCTAAAACATCCACATCAAGATCATGTTCGTCTATATACTTTTTGACAAGCGTCAATTTGTTTATGTGCTCCTGCTTGATGTTTGGTCTTGAATAGATTTTTGCAAGCTTTCCTTTTTGAGGAACAGGCTCATACCCTACAGAGTCTAAAACTTTATTTACCTCGATCAAATCAAAACTTGTTTGCTCAAAGAAACCAACAAAGTCTTTAACTTTTTCTTGCTTATCAATAACTTTTAAAAGCCTTTCTTTTGAGGCAAGACCAATATTAAACGCTTTCTCTGTTAGCCTTATGTCTGCATTGTCTTGCCTTAAAAGAGTTCTATACTCAGCTCTAGACGTAAACATTCTGTATGGTTCTTCTGTACCTTTTGTTATAAGGTCGTCAATTAAAACCCCTATATACGCTTCGCTTCTTGTAAGGATAAGAGGGTCTTTAGAAAAAACTTTGGAAACGGCATTTATTCCCGCCATCAAACCTTGTGCTGCAGCTTCTTCATAGCCAGTAGTGCCATTAATTTGACCTGCAAAGAAAAGATTTTCAACGAGCTTTGTTTCTAACGTTAATTTAAGCTGTGTAGGAGGAAAATAATCATATTCTATTGCATATCCTGGCCTAAAGAATTTCACGTTTTCAAAACCCTTTATCTCTTTAATTGCAGAATATTGAACATCTTCTGGCATTGAGGTAGAAAACCCATTTACATAAACCTCTACAGTACTTAAGCCTTCGGGCTCTACAAATATTTGGTGTCTTTCTTTTTCAGAAAACCTGCTTATTTTATCCTCGATTGAAGGACAATACCTTGGGCCAGTACTATTAATGCTTCCATTAAACATTGGAGACTTATCGAAAGAGCTTGCCATAATATCATGAACACGAGAATTTGTGTGAGTAATATGGCAACTTGTTTGGCTTTGAAGGGGTTTAATTTTTTCTAAATAACTAAATTTTCCTGGATTCAAATCTCCTGGCTGCTCCTCCATGAGAGAATAGTCTAAAGACCTTCCATCAACTCTTGGTGGGGTGCCTGTTTTCATCCTGCCTGAAACAAACCCTAAAAACTCTAGGTCTCCCGTAATGCCTGTAGAAGATTTTTCACCAACCCTTCCTCCGCCAAAATTTTTATCTCCAACATGAATAAGGCCATTTAAAAATGTTCCATTGGTTAGAATAACAGATTTAGAATATATCTTGTTTCCAAGGCCGGTAATAACTCCTTCAATTTTATGTTTTTCTACAATTAGACCTACAACCATGTCTTGATAGAAGTCGAGGTTTGGTGTGTTTTCAAGTAATTCACGCCATTTGAGAGCAAACTGTGCTCTGTCAGATTGAACCCTTGGACTCCACATTGCCGGCCCTTTAGATTTATTAAGCATTTTAAATTGAATTGCTGTTAGATCTGAAACTATACCGCTGTAGCCTCCCATAGCATCTATCTCGCGGACAATTTGACCCTTTGCAATTCCACCCATTGCAGGATTACATGACATTTGGCCAATAGTCTGAAGGTTCATGGTAACCAACAAGGTTTTGGCTCCAAGATTAGCAGACGAAGCTGCAGCCTCAGCCCCAGAATGACCTCCTCCAACAACTATGACGTCATACTTTGAATTAAACATTTTGTCTTGTTTCACGTGAAACGGCAGAAAGAAAATCCTCCTCTTTGCTTCTCATTATCTCTTTTTCCTTGGCAGACTTATCTTTATATCCCATGCAATGAAACAGAGCGTGCGAAACAAGTCTAATCAATTCATTTTCATTGGGTTGCGAGTGAGAAATGGCGTTCTCTGCCATCATTTCTTTGGAGATATAAACCTCAGCAAGTATATCCTTGTTTGTTGAATAATCAAAGGTTATTATGTCGGTGTCTGTAGAGTGATTAAGATAGTCTTTGTTCAAGGAGTACATTTTTTCAGAATCAACAAAATTATATTCAAGCTTGTCTATTTTATAGCCTTCTCTGCCTGCAAAACTAACAAGCACAGAAGATATAGTGTCTTCGTTTAAGAGGCTTTTAGGGGCTCCAATAAATTTAATGTTCTGCATATTTTGACAAATATAAATCAATTCTTTAGGATAATTTCAATAAGGAATAATATGGTGTTATATTTGAGGAATGGTAGAAAGAGCTAGATTTGCGCCAAGCCCGACAGGACCACTTCACATTGGGGGAGTTAGAACTGCTCTTTTTAATTATTTAATAGCCAAAAAAAGCGGTGGTAATTTTATACTTAGAATAGAAGACACGGACTCAAAAAGAACAGTTAATGGTGCTGAAAAACACATTATAGACTCGCTAAAGTGGTTGGGATTAGAGTTTGACGAGGGTCCCATTAAGCAGAGTAAAAGAAAATCTCTTTATAAGAAAAGTGTTGCCTCGTTAATCACAAAAGGTCTAGCTTATTATGCTTTTGATACTGGTGATGAACTTGATCAGGCAAGAAAAATCTCAGGCGGAGACTTTAAGTACAACTTTACTACAAGAAGGAGCTTAGCAAACTCTTTCTCTTTAGGTGAGGACGAAACCAAAAGAAGAGTAGAGTCTGGAAGGTTTGTTGTTAGAATGATGGTTCCTGAAAAAAAAATAATTAACGTTGTTGATCAGGTTAGGGGAAGTCTAAAATTCAACTCTGAAGAGCTAGAGGATAAGATAATATTAAAGTCAGACGGCATGCCAACGTACCACCTGGCCAACGTTGTTGATGATAATGAAATGAAAATAACCTCTGTAATAAGGGGAGAAGAATGGCTATCCTCTCTTCCCTCTCATGTTCTTTTGTATGAACATTTTGGCTGGACACCTCCAAAGTTTTACCACCTTCCATTGATACTAAAAAGTTCAGGAGCAGGAAAGCTTTCAAAAAGAGACGCAGAGGAGCAGGGGCATCCAGTTTTTGCGGTAAACTGGGAAGATTCAAAAGGATTTAAAGAGTCAGGGTTTTCACCAGAAGGGCTAGTTAACTACCTAGCTCTATTGGGTTGGAGCAATAGCTCAGATAGAGAAAAATATACTCTCGATGAGCTCGTTCAGGAATTTAACGATGGGGATATTAATAAATCTGGTGCTCGTTTTGATTACAAAAAAGCTTTATGGATAAACCACCTTCACATGAAGGGCTTCTCAGCTGAAAAAATTCTCTCTTTGTCGGAAGAGTATTCGCTTCAGCTGAATGAAAAATACACCACAGAAAAGTCTGCAGAAGTCATTGAATTAGTAAAAGAGAGGCTTAACACTTTCCAAGACCTGGGCAGAGAGCTGGCTGTTTTTCTTAGACAACCAAAAGAATATGATCTCGCTGTAGTTGAAAAAATTGGAAGAGAGACGGCTTTTGATATTTTAAATTTTTGTAAATTAAAGGAATCGATAATGTCAAACCCTAAGGTGCTTAAAAAAGAATTAATGGATTTTGGGTCAAAGAATGAAATTTCATTTGGAAACATAATGAAAACTCTTCGATTGTGTCTGGTTGGAAACTTATCTGGCCCTGATTTATTTAAAATTATTGAAATTATAGGACCTGAAGAGGCCTTACATAGAATTGAAAGTTTAACTAATAAAATATAAAAATGATTTATTTTACAACACCCTTAATTATACTATTTCTTTTTTTCATACTTATCTCAACAGTTTTTATTGTAAAACAACAGTCTGCTGCAATAATAGAGAGGTTTGGTAAATTTCAGTCTGTTAGAGGCCCCGGTCTTCAGATAAAAATTCCACTTATTGACAGAATTTCAGGTAGGCTGAGTTTAAAAGTATTACAGCTTGATGTTGTAGTGGAAACAAAGACTAGTGATGATGTTTTTGTAAAACTAAAAGTTTCAGTTCAGTATAGGGTAGTTGATTCTAAAGTGTTTGACGCTTTTTATAAGCTTGATTTCCCTCAAGATCAAATCACGTCCTATGTTTTTGATTTAATTCGATCTAAAGTTCCGAAGATGAAGCTAGATGATGTTTTTTCAAAACAAGATGATATTGCGGTTGCCGTAAAGCAATCATTAGGTGAGGCAATGGATGAATATGGGTATTTTATTGTTAAAGCCCTTGTAACAGATATTGAGCCTGATTCTTTGGTTAAAATAGCTATGAACCGAATTAATGCAGCTGACAGGGAAAAAACAGCAGCTCAGTATGAGGGTGATGCTGCAAGGATATTAATGGTAGAAAAAGCAAAAGCTGAAGCAGAAAGTAAAAGACTTCAAGGTCAAGGTATTGCAGACCAAAGAAGAGAAATTGCTAAGGGTATAGAAGATTCCGTGGGAACGCTGGGTTCTGTTGGCATAAACTCTCAAGAAGCTTCTGCTCTTATTGTTGTTACTCAACATTATGATACTCTTCAGTCAATAGGGGGAGAAACAAACTCTAATTTAATTCTTCTTCCTAACTCTCCTCAAGCGGGAAGCACAATGTTAAATGATATGGTTGCGGCCTTCACTGCAAGTAGCAAAATTGGTGAGGCAATGCAAAGAGAAAATCAAAAAACCTCTAATTCTGAAACAAAAAAAATTATCTCACAAAAACCTCAAGAACCTCAGAACCCTGAGTTTGGTGAGTTTGAAGGTGAGTAACGTGGTTGGTTATTTTTTCCAACCATCTCTTAACCCTACGGTTTTATTAAACTCTAGGGTTTTTTTATTTGCTGTTCTTACAAAATATCCTAATCTCTGAAACTGATATTGTTGTCCTTCGGTGGATTCTGCAAGATAAGGCTCTACATAAGCCTCTTTTATCTCAAGTGAATTTTCGTTAACCTCACCCTTTAGGTCACCGCCCTTACCTGGCTCTGGAACCTTAAATAGTCTATCATAAACATTTATCCTTGCTTTTACAGTGTCTGCTGCAGAAACCCAATGAACAGTTCCTTTAACACGCCTATTGCTTTCAGGTGTGTTTGATCCACTTTTGCTTTTTTTATCATACTCGCACAAAACCTCTATTATGTTTCCTTTTACATCTTTAACTAAGTCTACTGCTTTAATAATATAAGCGTTTTTTAACCTAACCTCTTCTCCTAGAGAAAGTCTAAAAAACCCTTCCTCTGGGTCTTCTTGAAAATCTTCATTTTCAATGTAAAGTTCCTTTGAAAAATTAATCTCTCTTGTTCCTAATTCTTTTTCCTGTGGGTTTATATCAAAATCAATCTTTTCTCCACCTTCATTTTTGTAATTTATTATTCTAATTTTTATTGGGTCTAAAACAGCCATCGCTCTAGGCGCAATCTGATTCAAGTGCGTTCTAATGCAGAATTCTAAAAGCGATGCGTCTATGACGTTTTCTCTTTTTGAAATCCCTACGGTTAAAGCAAAGTTTTTAAGAGACTCTGGGGTGTATCCTCTTTTTCTTAAACCTGAAATGGTTGGCATTCTAGGGTCGTCCCACCCTTCTACCATATTTTCTTCTACTAACAAAGCGAGCTTCCTTTTGCTTGTAATTGTATAAGAAAGGTTAAGCCTAGAAAACTCTCTTTGTTTGGGTCTTATGCCTTTAAGTGGGCTAATCGCGGCTAAAAACCAGTCGTAAAGCTCACGATGAGGCTCAAACTCTAAGGTACAAAGGGAGTGTGAAACTTGCTCAATATAATCTGACTCTCCGTGTGTCCAGTCATACATTGGGTACACCTTCCATTTTCCTGCGGTTCGATGATGGTCAACATTCATAACCCTGTATAAAACTGGGTCTCTCATTAACATATTTGGGGAGCTCATGTCTATCTTGGCCCTTAAAACATGTTTTCCTGTATCATGCTTACCCTCGAACATTTCTTTAAAAATCTTTAAACTCTCTTCCTTTTCTCTAGACCTAAAAGGGCTTGCTGTACCCTCTTTCGTTGGTGTACCTTTTTGACTTGCTATTTCATCTGATGATTGCGAATCTACATAGGCTAGGTCTTTTTCAATTAAACCTTTAGCCCAATCATAAAGCTGATCAAAATAATCAGAAGCATAGCATTCTTTGTCCCACTCAAACCCTAGCCATTTTATATCGTTTTTAATCGCGTCTACATACTCTTTTGCTTCTTTTTCTGGGTTTGTGTCGTCAAAACGGAGGTTTACAGGGGCATTATACTTTTCTCCTAAATTAAAATTTAGACAGATTGCCTTAAGATGTCCTATATGAAGGAATCCGTTTGGTTCTGGTGGAAATCTAAACCTTAGGTCTTTGTTTTTAAACCCTCTAGCTAAGTCGCCGTCAATAATTTGTTCAATAAAGTTTGGTCCTTTTTTCTTCACTTTGTCAAAGATATTGAAAAGCAAATTAGGAACTGTGCTCACTTTTATATCTTTGATGAAATTATGTCAAAAATATTTGTAAATAATGCTTGGTTTTATTCCTTTCACGGGTGTCTTCATGAGGAAAGCGTAATAGGGGCAGAATATATAGTTAACGCTGTTGTTGAGGTTGATACTGGCATTGCTGAAAAAAGTGACAATCTAGAAAACACTGTTGATTATGTTTCTATATATGGTGTTATGAAAAAAGAAATGGCTAAGCCTGCAAAGCTTCTCGAAACGGTTCTTGAGAGAATGATCGTTGGAATTAAAAACATTAACAAAAACATTGTCACGGTTGAGGTTGGCATCAAAAAACTTTCTCCTCCTATTGGTGGAAATGTTGATTCTGTTGAATTAAGAAAGAAAGTTTAATCTTTTTTTTACTTTTGCAATCAATGGCATTGTGGCCGAGTGGCTAGGCGGAGCTCTGCAAAAGCTTTCACAGCGGTTCGAATCCGCTCGATGCCTCAATTAAGGACTTGAAAATCAAGCCTTTTCTTTACTTTATCAGCTTTGACTAACATAACACGTGTTTTGTCGCCGAGCTGATATTTTTTTCCTGTTTTTTCTCCTACGAAGCTGTGGTTTTTTTGATCGAGAACAAAATAATCTCCTGGAAGATCTTTAGCCCTAACCATTCCCTCGCACTTATTTTCAACCACCTCCACAAAGATACCTCTATCAATTACCCCTGAAATCACTGCTTCAAAAATCTCACCTTCTTTGTCTAACATATACTTAATCTGCATTAGCTTGATTGAATCCCTTTCTGCTTTTGTTGCTAAAATCTCCATGTGTGTTGAGTGCTTACACAGCGTTTCCAACTCCTCTGTTTTCATTTTTTCTTTTTCAATATCTGCTTGAATTAACCTGTGAACTAATACGTCGGGGTATCTTCTGATTGGAGATGTAAAGTGTGTGTAGTTTTCAAAAGAAAGGCCGTAGTGGCCTATATTTTTTGTTGTATACTCGGCTTTACTCATGCTTCTAATCATCAGGGTGTCTATAAGGTTTTTTTCATTTTTTCCATACACCTTTTTTAACAAATCATTCAGAGATCCATTAAGTTCTGAATTTGATAGCTTAAGGTTGTATCCTAGTCTCTTTACAATCGTTTGGAGGTTTTCTAGCTTTTCATGGTCTGGTTGGTCGTGAACCCTATAAACAAAACGCTCATTGCTTTGTTTCATTTTTTCCGCTACTTTTTTGTTTGCTAAAAGCATAAACTCCTCTATTAGTTTATTTGCGCTTTTAGCTGTCTTAAACAAAATCTTTACGGGTTGGTTTTTTTTGTCAAGCTTAAATTTTATTTCTGATTTATCAAAAATAAGCGCACCGCTGTTTATTCTTTTATTTCTAATTGTTTTAGCGATGCCATTAAGGGTTGTTATTGCGTCTACTACTTTTTGGGTTACCCTTTTTTCCTCTTTAAGGATTGTTTCTTCTTTTGGAATGGTTGTAGATCCGTTTTCTATAATGTGTTGCGCCTCTTCATAAGACAGCCTACAATCAGATTCAGTTACTGTTTTTCCATACCACTCTTCTATAACCTCTCCATTCTTTTTCATTACAAACACTGCTGAAAACGTTAGCTTTTCTTCGTTTGGTCTAAGGGAGCATAGGTTGTTTGAAAGCGTTTCAGGCAACATGGGTATTACCCGGTCCACAAGATAGACAGAGGTGGCTCTGTTTTGTGCCTCTTCGTCTATTTTTGATCCTGGCGTAACATAGTGTGAAACGTCTGCTATGTGAACCCCCACCTCATATTTGTTTTGTCCTAGATCCTTAAAAGATATAGCGTCATCAAAGTCTTTTGCGTCAACAGGATCGATTGTAAATGTCATCGCCCCCCTCATGTCTCTTCTTTTCTTTATTTCTTCTTTTTCGATTACAGGGTTTATTTTAGCAGCCTCCTCCTCAACTTCTTCTTCAAACTCTGTTGACAACCCATATTCATATAATATTGAATATGCGTCAAGAGCATCGTCTCCAAAACCAAAACTCTTAATTATCCTTCCTTGTGGCGAGTCTTTTGGTTTTTCCCAGCTTTTAATCTCTACAGCTACTTTCTCCCCATCCTTATAATCCTTCATTTCTTCTCTGGTTATAAAAAAGTCTGTGTACATTCTTGCGTTTGTTGTGTTTACAAAAGCATACTCTTTGCTTTTTTGAAAAACCCCAACAAAAACCTCTTTTTTTCTTTCTATCACCTCTACAATTTTTCCTTCGTACTTATTCTTACTGTTTTTCTTGCCAGTAACAACCCTGACTATGTCACCATGAAGACCTTTGTTAAGGTTTCTTTGCTCTATCATAACATCTCCGTCTAAGTCATCACTAACAACATACCCTCTTCCCGTTGTGGTTATTTCTAGTATTCCTTCTGCTGATTCTTGTTGAATAGCTGGCGCAATAAACTTTCCTTTTCCTACGCTTAAAATCTTTTCTTTTTTCAACAAGGTGTTTAACACTTTTATTATATCACTTCTTCCTTTCGTATCATTCACTCCTATGGAAAAAGCTATTTGTTTATAATTAAAATCCCTGTTCGGCGAGCTTATTATCAAAGACGTTATCTTCCTTTCTAAATCCTTTATCTCTTTCTTTTTTTTAGACATTTATCCTTTTTTAAAAATCAAAGATACTGTTAATAAAAGCGAGAAAATTTTTATTACCAATAAACATTTAAACATATTTATAATAATTAATATTTAATAAAATAGTAGTATTATATAGGTTGTTAATTTCTTAACAAAATGAAATAAAAAAAAGCGAAGCAAACAAAAAAACAAAAAAATAAACAAAAAATAAACAATATAAAAAGCTGAACAACAGATATAAACAAGACAAATAAACAGATGTTAATAAAAGAAAAAAAGAGAAGATGTTAACAAGTTAAATCAACAAAACAGTAAAGAGGGTGTTAGAAAAAAGAGGGAAGATGTTAAGAAAAAGAAAAAGAAATAGTTATCAAGAATAACAAAACAAGTATCAACAACATATAAAAAATTATAAAGGAATTATTAATTTAAAGGGTATGATAATAGCAATAGGAAATGATCACGCTGGTGTTGAGGTAAAGGAGATAATTCAACAACATTTAGAAAAAAAAGGACATCAGGTTATAAACAAAGGATATGATGGAGAAGAAAGCGTTGACTATCCAGATTTTATCCACCCGGTATCAGCAGATGTTAAAAACAAAAAAGCAGCCATAGGGGTTATTGTTTGCGGTAGTGGAAATGGAGCGGCGATGACCGCAAACAAACACGAAGGTATAAGAGCGGCAATTTGCTGGAGCGAAGAAATAGCCTCTTTAGCAAAACAACACAACAACGCCAACATCATAAGCATTCCTTCAAGATTTTTAAAAGAGAAAGAGATATTAAGCATAATAGACGTTTTTATAGAAAAAGAATTTGAAGGGGGAAGACATGAAAGAAGAGTAAAAAAAATTGACAAGAATGATTGAGTGGAAAGAACAAAGGTTTAACGAGTTAAACACTAAAGAGCTCTATGAGATTTTTAAATTAAGGTGCGAGGTGTTTGTTGTTGAGCAAGAGATTATTTATAATGATTTTGACGACAAAGACTATAAGGCAATTCACTTATCAGGATTTAAAGAAGGTAAGCTAATTGCTTATGGAAGAATATTTAACAAAGGTGACTATTACCCTGATAACCCCGGGTTTGGAAGGGTGGCTGTTGTAGAAAAAGAAAGAGGGAACAATTTTGGAAAAGAGCTTGTTAAAAAATGCGTAGAGGTTTGTGAAAAAAGCTTTGATGAAAAGGAGATAAAAATATCAGCACAAGCATACTTAGAAAAATTTTATTTAGATCTTGGATTTTGCCTTAGAGGAGAAAGATACATAGAGGATGGTATTCCTCATAGAGCAATGTATTATAATAAAAAAACAGCCACACCATAAAAACAAAACTGTTTTATCAATGTATGCTGTAAAGGGGGGTTATTTAAAGGGTTTAAAACCACAATCAAAACAATAAGCAACCACATACCTGTCTTTACCAGACATAAACAACCTGTTCAGGCCACTAAAACTATTCAATAAACCTTGGACTTGATCAGGAAGCGCCCCCAACAACAGAGAGTTTAAATAATCCTCAAGCTCAACCTCGTTGTTATAAGAGAAAGTTTTATAGTCGTCTAACTCAAGCTTTGTGACTATAGAATTAACAGCGTCGTCCAAAGAGCCCAGCTTGTCTACCAAACCTAGCTCAAGGGCCTTGTCACCCCCCCATATTCTTCCACCGGCAACCTTAAGAACCTCAGAGAAGTCCATCCCCCTGTTGTCAGCAACCTTAGCAACAAAATCTCTATAGAAGTTTTCTACGCCCTCTTCGAACTGCCTGTTAAGCTCTACGCTCACCCCTCTTCTTAAATCATAGACTTCTCCAGACTTTGTCATACTTATTCCATCATAATTTATTCCCGCCCAGTTGGCTAAAGGAGACAAATCAGGATATACGCCATAAACACCAATTGACCCAGTTAGAGTAGTGCTTTCTGCCCAAATTTCTTCTGAGGTGGTAGTCACCCAAACCCCACCAGAGGCAGCTATATCCCCCATTGATGTAATGACAGGCCTTCCAGTTGACTGAAACTCCTCCAAGGCATTTGTAATCATTGAACTCGCATAGACATCTCCCCCAGGACTATTAACCCTTAACACAATCCCTTTTACATTTTCATCATCCCTAGCCTTGTTAATGTTTTTTACAACACCTCCTGAGCCAGCGCTGTTGAAGCCTATGTCGCCGGTTACAATTGCTCCCTCAACATGAATAATTGCAATTTTATTTTTTTCTTGAATCCTTTTTTGTTTAGGGCTTATATCATCATCTTTTAGGGTGGATAGATATTCTCTTCCCGAAATCCCCTCAGGCCTTTTGTACATATCTTCACCACCATATTTTTCAACCAAATAACGTATTTTTTCTTGCTCCGACATCAACTTATCAACGAGACCGGTTGTGAGAGCAGTTTCATTGTTATCGCCTCCGTTTTCCGTGACAAGTAAGGGGTAGTTATCTCCGATATACTGAATTTTTCCCGACTCGAAGCCTCTTCCAACTTCCATTTTGCTTTTATATTTTTCCCAAATGGGGGTTACAAAATCCAACCAAGCCAGCCTGTCAGTTTCGGACATATCATTTCTTGTGTAACCTTCAGGCCCTGATTTATAGTCACCAGCAGCATAAACATTCATGTTAACTTTAATGTTTTCAAAGAAATCTTTTTGATACAACCTTACTCTACTGAACCCAAACGGAAGCACTGGTTCATAGGTGTCTTTTTCCAAAATTATCTCAGTCGCCTGTGAAGCCATAAGGTATCCAGTTGTTCCCAACCCGCTTGTAAAAGCAATAATTTCCTTACCGCCTTCTCTTGCCTCATATAAAGCATCTGCTATTTTTAATGCAGAAGTATAATAAGCGCTTAAGCCGTCAACATCAAGATAAATAGCCTTAAGATCATCGTCTTTACCAGCGTTTTTAATAACTTTTAAAAACCCCTCTAACTCAATCTGATTGGAGGACCCTTCAAAAACCTCAAGCTTTTTGAAAAGCTCACCTCCTGTAATTGCCTTATCTACAATCACACCGCTTGGCTCCAGGTATAAAACTTGACCCTTAGTCTCAACTTTATTAGAGTCAAACAAAGAACCCAGGCTTAAAAAAAAACCAAACGTTATTAGTACTAAAAAAAGAAAGGTAAGGGTGTTTACAAAGATCTTTCTAAATTTTTCAAGAAGTTTGTCTACAAACGAGAACAGGTTTTTAATTTTTTCCATAAGACTTAGTGTTTATCAAAATTACCTTTTTGTTTACTTAGCGAAAGTATGCAAATAAACAACATCAATAAAATTAAAAAAATAGTAGAGACTTACTGTTTATCAAAAATACATCTTAATAGGTAAGGGAGAGACAGAAACCCTTTAGAGGAATAAAACTAATTAGACGACCTTATACCCCAGCGCTGTCTTGTAGCAAAAGACACATCACAAGCACTCAAGGACAAGTCGCGTATTAAGTGAACAGGGCTTCCTCCACCACCCTCTCTGTAATCACCAGAAGCAGTCAAACACAAACTAAGATCATTAACGGGTTTAATTTTACCATCACTCTCAAAAACAAACTGTTGTTTAGGGTTTTTATCACATTCACGCAGAATTAAACCAGAAGAAGGCTCAGCGCTTTCCACCTCCATGCAGACATTAAAAAAAGGAAGACTAAACTCACCGTTACTAATTTTAGAAACATCAAAACCCTGATCAACAGAAACAGACCCTTGATAAGAATAACAAGGGTGGGTTTGTAAAGCTTTATTAACATCAGCGTTGGTTTTATAGCCAGTCATATCTATACAAAAACCTCTTGTGTCGTTTAAATTATTTAACAAATAAACCTCTGCGGTTTCAGGATAATCAGTTTCTTCAATGGACGCGACAATATCAGCCACGGATTGCTTATCACACGAGGATAACAAAATTAGAAAGGAAAAAAAAAGACAGAAATAAAAAAACCTACTCATAATTGAAATTTATAACGGCCCTAAATATGAAGGTATAGATTAAAATATTTTTTTCAAAAGAGACTTAAAATCTTTTTCAATATCTAAAAAAGATTCAATCTTATTAGTAGAATAAATAAACATAAACTTACCCACTCCAATACCACCAAAGACATCTATGTTTTTTCTTAGAACCTCACGAACCAACCTCTTCAATTTGTTTCGATCAACGGCTCTTGGAAAGTTTTTTTTAGGCACCGACACAACATAACCACTCTCTGTGGAATCATCCAATTCAAAAATGCAATGAAAAAAACTAGAAGTGCATCTTTTTCCTGAACGAAACAAAGCCTCAATCTTTTTATTTCCCTTTATTGGCTTCACGACTCAAAAGCTTCTTTTAAAGACATACCAACGTCTAACCTAACACCTTTTTCAGTGTCTTTTAAAACAACAATCTCGTTATATGGATCGTGTTGCATAAACAGCAGGGTGTTTTGCTTAACAGCAGATTTTAAAATACTAGACTTTTCGTCCATAGTAATAAGTGGCCTAACATCATAACCCATTAAATAAGGTACAGGGATGTGTCCCGCTGTAGGCACAAGGTCAGATGCAAAAAGGATAGTTTTTCCTTGGTATTTAACTTTAGGCAAGGCCATTTTTTCTGTATGCCCATTTACTAAAAGAAGGTCTAGCCCAAGCTCAGGACAAACCCCATCTTCAGCACTATCATAAAGTGTTAACTGACCAGACTCCATAAGAGGCATAAGGTTTTCCTGTAAAAAAGAAGCCTTTTCTCTTGGGTTGGGACTAACGGTTGCCCACTCCCAATGACTTTTAGAACAAAAAAAACGAGCGTTTGGAAAAACAGGAACAATTTTATCACCCTCTCTCTTGGTGGCTCCGCCACAATGATCAAAGTGAAGGTGGGTAAACAAAACATCTGTTATATCGTTTGGGCTAAAACCAACAGAATTAAGAGAGCTAAGCAGAGAGGCGTCACTTGATCGTGAGTAGTGGCTAAAAAACTTTTCGCTTTGTTTGTCGCCAAGGCCAGCATCAACTAAAATAAGCTTATCACCATCCTCAATAAGCAAACAGCGCGCGCTCATATCTATTCTGTTTTTTGAATCAGCAGGATTTGTTTTTTCCCATAAAGGCTTTGGTACAACACCAAACATAGCGCCTCCATCAAGCTTAAAATTTCCAGTTTCAATTGAGTAAAGCTTCACTAGTCGTTAATTTTTAGAACAGCCATAAAAGCTTGTTGAGGTATTTCAACACTTCCAACCATTCTCATTTTTTTCTTTCCCTTTTTCTGTTTCTCTAAAAGCTTTCTTTTTCTCGTCACATCTCCTCCATATAGCTTAGCAGTAACATCTTTTCTAAAAGCTTTAATTGTTTCTCGGGATATAATTTTGGCACCAATTGCAGCTTGAACAGGAATATCAAATTGTTGTCTAGGAATAAGCTCTTTTAGCTTTTCACACATCTTTCTTCCCATTCTCTGTGCGTTATCAACATGAATTAAAGAAGACAAAGCATCAACAGGCTTCCCGTTTAGTAAAATGTCAAGCCTAACAAGCTTAGAGGCAACAAAACCAGTTGGGGTATAATCTAAAGAGGCATAACCCTTAGACACGGATTTTAAACGATCATAAAAATCAAAAACAATTTCTGCAAGGGGAAGTTTAAAGTTTAACTCAACCCTCTCAGTAGTTAGGTATCTTTGATTTTTTATTTCACCTCTTTTTTCGATACAAAGAGTAAGAACATTACCAACAAACTCGGATTTTGTTATAATTGTCGCGTCAATATATGGTTCTTCAACCCTGTTTAAGCTAGACGGGTCAGGAAGATCAGAAGGATTATTGACAAGAATTTTTGCTGAAGGATCTTTATTTACATATGCATTATAAGAAACATTAGGAACAGTGGTGATAACAGACATGTTAAATTCTCTCTGTAGCCTCTCTTGAATGATTTCTAAATGAAGCATTCCAAGAAACCCACACCTAAAACCAAAACCAAGAGCGGCAGAACTTTCGGGTGTAAAAACTAATGAAGCATCATTTAATTGAAGTTTTTCCATGCTTGAGCGAAGATCCTCATAGTCATCTGTATCAACTGGATAAATTCCAGCAAAAACCATTGGCTTCACCTCCTCAAACCCTTCAATAGCGGGAACGGAAGCTTCTTTAGCCAGCGTTATTGTGTCCCCAACCTTAACATCTTTTGCATCTTTAATACCAGTAATTAAATAACCAACATCACCTGTTTTAATAACCTTTCTAGGCACCTGACTAAGCTTTAAAGTTCCAACCTCTTCAGCCCCATAATCTTTTCCTGTAGAAAGAAACCTAACCCTGTCCCCTTTTGCCAGCTTGCCATTAACAACCTTAAAATAAGTCTCGATACCACGGTACGGATTAAAAACAGAGTCAAAAATCAAAGCCTGTAAAGGTAAATCTGGGTTTCCTTTAGGCGGAGGAACCCTATCAATAATTCCACGAATAATATCCTTAATACCCTCTCCAGTTTTTGCTGAAGCAAGAATAACCTCTTCAGCCTTACAGCCAATTAATGAAACAATTTCATCCACAACAACCTCTGGATTTGCCGAAGGAAGGTCAATCTTGTTTACAACAGGAATAATTTCTAAATCATTATCAACCGCCAAATATAAGTTTGAAATAGTTTGAGCCTGAATGCTTTGTGCAGCATCTACCACCAATAACGCGCCTTCACATGCAGCAATTGCCCTAGAAACCTCATAAGAAAAGTCAACATGACCAGGCGTGTCAATAAGATTTAATATAAACTTTTCACCATCCATCTCATAGTCCATCTGTACAGCGTGAGATTTAATTGTAATACCCTTTTCTCTTTCAAGTTCCATGTCATCTAGAAGTTGATCCTTTTTCTCACGATCAGTAACCGATCCAGTAAAATCAAGAAGACGATCAGCCAGAGTACTCTTACCGTGATCAATATGAGCAATAATACAGAAATTACGTATGTTGTTTGACAAGGTGAATATTTTCGACAAAGATACTTACTTTGTATAATCTTTAGAGACAAGACATGAATAAATTCAGGAATTGTTAATTTTGCAACATGGTTAAAATTGGAAACATAGAGCTTCCATCGTTTCCTCTTCTATTAGCGCCGATGGAAGATGTTAGCGATCCACCCTTCAGGGCGCTTTGTAAAGAACAAGGCGCAGATGTCGTTTATACTGAGTTTATCTCAAGTGAAGGACTAATAAGAAATGCTGCAAAAAGCACAAAAAAACTTGATATTTATACAAAAGAAAGACCAGTAGGAATACAGATCTTTGGATCAAACTTGGACTCAATGCTTGGTGCTGTTGATATAGTTGAGCAAACAAAACCAGACATAATAGACATTAACTATGGCTGTCCAGTAAAAAAAGTTGTTTGTAAGGGAGCGGGAGCGGGTATTTTAAAAGACATTCCATTAATGGTTAGTCTAACAAAAGAAATTGTTAACAGGACAAGTTTGCCTGTAACCGTTAAAACAAGGCTTGGATGGGATGAAAAGACAATTAAAATTGTTGAAGTTGCAGAGCGATTACAAGATGTAGGAATAAAAGCAATCTCTATTCATGGAAGAACAAGGTCTCAAATGTATAAAGGTGATGCTGATTGGACAAAGATTTCAGAAATTAAGAACAACCCTAGAATGCACATACCTGTTTTTGGAAATGGAGATGTAAATAGTCCAGAAAAAGCAAAAGAAATGAGGGATGTCTATGGTTTAGATGGTGCAATGATTGGAAGAGCATCAATTGGAAACCCTTGGTTTTTTAATCAGGTAAAACACTATTTAAAAACCGGAAAAAAAATAGACGAGCCCACAATTTCAGAAAGAGCAGAAATGGCGATAAGACATTTAAAGATGGCAATTGATTGGAAGGGAGATGTGTTGGGGGTCCTGGAGACCAGAAGACATTATGGAACCTACTTTAAAGGGATTGCAAATTTCAAAGAAACCAAAAGCAAGATCTTAAGAGAAAACGACCCAGCAACAATACTAAATGAGCTAGAGCTTGTTAAAAAAGCTTTTTTTGAAAAAGAACTTGTTTAAGACTTTTTTCTTAAACGTGTCGACCAAGCAGACGTTACAAGACCAAGAAAAAATATTGTTGAAAAGACAATTAAAATATTCATTACGGTTAAAGAAATAGGGTAAGGTAGAGAGGTGCCAGGAACAACCACAAGTGAGAAGGAGTTTTGAACAGCAACGACAACCCACGCCACAAAAATTCCGAGCAAAGCACCAAAAACAGAAGTAAAAACACCAAGAGTAAAAAAGATTTTATTAAAATCACCTTCTTGCCCACCCAAGGATTTCAAAACCCTTAAATCCTTCTTTTTTTCTACCATCATTATTGTTAGGGAGCCAACTAAATTAAACATCGAAATAAGTGCGACGAGGGAAAAAATTAAGTAAACAGCTAGATTTTCCGTGTTCAACATTTTGTATAGGGCAGGGTTTAGGTCTTGTTTGTTTAAAACAAGAACATTTGAGTTAAAAAGGCCCTTAATTTCTTTGCTCAAAACATCTTTGTCTACAAAGCCATTTGTCATAACCTCGACAGAGGTGTAAGACTTTTCATTAACACCAACTAAAGATCTAACAGTTTTTATAGGGGCAAAAGCATATTTTTTTTCGATATCTAAACTAATTTGATAAATACCTTCAATTTCAAGTTTTGTTGAATTGAAAGGGGTAAAACTAAACAAAGACCGTGTTTTTTTCTTAGCGGCAGTAGCTAATAAAGAAAAGTCCTCACTCAGGACAACCTCAAGAGAAGATGCTAAATCAGCACCCAAGTATAATGAATTGTCTTTTGATGGAGAGAAAACACCGATGAGAGAGAGAGAGTCCAAAACATCTAGGAGGTGATAATCAACATTAACCCCTTTTAATATTGTAGCGCCAGAATTCAACTCATTTGAAAGGACAACTTTTTCCTCTATTACAGGAGATGCCTTTTTTACAAAATCATAACCTCTAATTTTATCTAAATCCTCATCTTTTAAAACAAAGTAACTCCCGGTTTCAGGAACAATCTTTAGGTCTGGGTCAAAAGAGTTTGTGTAAGCTAAACCAAAAGCCTTAAGTCCAGCAAAAGCGCTAAGCACAATAAGCAAAACAGCAGAAGCTGCAACGATCATTATAAAAGCAAAACCATTAATTCTGTTTACAACTGTCTTAGAGTCTTTTGAAAAAAAATAACGAACCGCAAGCCTATATATGTAAGATTTAAAAATCACCCTATAATTGGATTATCAGGATTTTGAATAGAGTCTTCAACCGAGTCGATATAATCTAAAGAATCATCTAAAAAAAAAGCAAGCTCAGGAACCTTTCTAAGATGATTTTTAAGAACGCCGGAAAGATCATGCTTTATCCTGGGAGCATTACTTTTAATTAACGACAGATTTTCAGAGGAAACTTCGCTTGGAAAAATACTCAAATAAATTTTACACAATGAAAGATCAGGAGAAACACGCGCCTGTGTTACAGAAATAATAAGATTCTTTGCCCCTCCTCTTCTTAAGTCTGCGCTAATTAAATTTGCTACCTCTTTTTGTATAAGAGAAGAAATTTTTTTTTGTCTTTGCGTTTCCATTTTTCAAAAGTACTAGAAATAAAAAACAATATTTCAATTTAAGTTTTATAAAAACATTGTGAAATTGTATATTTGCCGCCAAACCGGTCCTATAGCTCAGTTGGTTAGAGTAGATGACTCATAATCATTTGGTCCCTGGTTCGAGTCCAGGTGGGACCACCAACAAAAACCGTAATTATTTGTTTTACATATAGTTGCGGTT
>ERZ807291.1360-NODE-1360-length-39965-cov-9.166124_pt1 | contig 39965 bp, 37 predicted proteins | sample MGYA00521257_ERZ807291 | MGnify/ENA primary metagenome ERZ807291 (study PRJEB31413, sample SAMN03169783) | marine metagenome | biome: Marine; feature: Water; material: Subsurface seawater | place: North Sea | collected 2011-04-28 | depth 1 m m ...
GTTTAATTTATAAATATTTAATTTATAAATACTTATTTTTATAAATTAAACGAAGTTAAAGTTAATTACTTAATTTCAGTTATATGATAACTATTCACTTAATGGGTGGATTAGGAAACCAATTATTTCAAATATTTGCGTGTATTGCGTATTGTTTACGTCATAAATTACCTTTTAAACTGCCCGAACATAAACGCGACCTAAAATCAGCCGAAGGTCATGAAAGACCAACTTACTGGGATACTTTTTTAAAGCGGATGAAACCATTTCTGTTAAAAGAGGTATCGCGTGATACGCCTGTATATAAAGAAACGACGTTTCACTATGTTCCTCTACAATTGGTAACCAATCAAAATTTCATTTTTTACGGGTATTTCAATTCATACAAATATTTCGAAGATAAATATTTCGACATCTATAAACTTTTAGATATTTCTAGTCTCAAAAACCAAACTAGAGAGAATTATTCACAATACTTCAATAATCCAGCAATTTCTATTCATTTTCGCCATGGTGATTATAAAAATATTCAAGAATCGCATCCCATATTAAGCAATCAATACTATATAAATTCTCTCCAGAACATAATCAATAAAACAAATAAAAATGATTGGACATGTCTGTACTTCTGTGAAAAGGATGATAATAAGGCTATTCAAATAAAAATTAAAATATTAAAACGCCGATTTAAGCATTTAAAATTTATAAAAGCAGATGATAAAGCAGTAGATTGGCAGCAATTATTATTAATGTCTTGTTGTCAACATAATATTATTGCGAATAGTACATTTAGTTGGTGGGGTGCTTATTTTAATGAAAATACAGATAAAATTGTTTGTTACCCAGATGTTTGGTTTGGTTCAAAATTGGCTCATAATGATACAAAAGATTTATTTTTAGATTCTTGGGATAAAATATCCAACTCATAATTTATTTTCGACATGTTTCATAATTTTCAATAAACCATTTAACACTCTGTCTAATCCCTTCTTGAATATCTGTAAAAAATATAGTTGAATTAGTCTCATGTAATAAATTCATTAATTTTGCGTTATCTGCCGTTTTCCGATATTGTCCATCCGAATATTTTTCATCAAATACCATTTTATCTACATAATCAAATTCATTAGCTATATATGTAGCTATTGTTTTAATACTAACTTCATTTTTAGGCGAATCTGATAAAATAATATTTTCCCTTTCTTCATATTGTAATAAACTCCATACTAATAATCTTGCCAAATCATTCGAATAAATAAACTGTCGCAATGCTTTACCTGAACCTTTTACAACAAAATTTTCATTGTTTTTTTTACTCAAGTAACATCTGTGTATTAAAGCTGGTATAACATGACCATTTTCAAGTGAATAATTGTCATGTTTTCCATAAATATTAGTAGGTATAACACATATAAAATTTGAATCATAGTTTTCTCGATAAGACTTACTATGAATATCCAACATTCTTTTCGCATAAGCATAAGAATCATTTGAATGATGGGGAGGACCATCATGGAGCATTTTTTCATTTATTGGGTATGTTGTTTTATCAGGGAAAATACATGTTGATAAACATGATACTAATTTTTTTACCTTATATTTATGACAACATTTAATAACATTTGAATTTATGTCCATATTTTCTTCAAACATTTTAACTTTTTGCGTCATATTTTTATATAGACCACCAACACAAGCAGCCAAATGAATAACATAGTCGGGCTTAAATACATTAAAAAATTGGCGAGTTGAATGCCAATCGGACAAATCACATTCTTTAGATGATAAAAAATGAATTAAAAAATGTTTTTTATAATCTTTTAGTGATTTTTGTAATGCTTTACCTACTAACCCGTGGCCACCGGTAATCAATATCTTTTCTCTTATATCTGGGTAATTATCCATATAAATTTACTTATTAATTATTATTTAATTTATTATATAATTTATTTAAATATTAAATATTATATATTTAAATAAATGAATATCGCTTTCATAACAGGTATAACTGGTCAAGATGGTTCTTATTTAGCTGAATTATTATTGAAAAAAAGTTATAAAGTATATGGAATTCAAAGAAGAACATCACTTTTTAATACAACACGTATAGATCGCATTCGTGATAAAATTACAATGCGTTATGGTGATCTAACTGACGGGGCTGGTATATCTAATTATATACATGAAATAGTGCGAGAGAATAAAGATTTTCATGTATTTGAAATATATAATTTGGCAGCACAAAGTCATGTTAAAATTAGTTTTGAAATACCCGAATACACTAGTGATGTAGATGGTATAGGCGTCATGCGATTATTAGAAATTATTAGAACATTACCTGTAGATATTAGAAATAAAATTAAATTTTATCAAGCTGGAACTAGTGAATTATATGGTAAAGTATTGGAAACACCTCAAACAGAAACAACGCCTTTTAACCCTGTTTCTCCTTACGCAGCAGCAAAACTCTATGCTTATCATATTGTAAAAATGTACAGAGAAGCATATAATATTTTTGCCACAAATGGAATTTTATTTAATCATGAAAGTCCACGTCGCGGAGAAAATTTTTTAACGATGAAAGTTGTCAATGGTGTTAAAGATATAAATGCTAATAAAAAAGATTTTATATCATTGGGGAATATATATAGTAAACGTGATTGGGGGCATGCCAAAGATTACGTGAAAGGTATGTGGTTAATGCTACAACAAAAAAAACCGGGTGATTATGTTTTAGCCACCGGTGAAACATACACCGTAAAAGAATTTGTAAATAAAGCATTCTCTTACAAAGGGTATGAATTGAAATGGTCTGGAGAAAATGAAAATGAAGTCGCAAAAGACCAAAATGGGATTATTCGTATTAAAATAGATCCGAAATATTATAGACCATGTGAAGTTGATTTATTATTAGGAGACCCCAGTAAAGCTATAAAAGAATTAGGATGGAAACGCGATTATGATACACTGGATAAATTAATTGTAGATATGTTTAATTAAACACGCATATAAAAAGCATCACCCCAACCACAGTTACCCCACATTTGACAAGCCACCCTAACAAACCCCTTTTCTTTTAAATATTCGTCAATTTCAGAAAGTAAACCACAATCCTTATAAACTTTTTCCGTATTTACCTCTGTATAAATATATTTAATATACTGAATATAATTATCCATGCTTTTCAAAGCATCTAATTCTTTTCCCTGAATATCTAAATTCATAAAATTTAATCTTTCTATTGGTATTCTATTTTTTTTTATAAATGTATCCAATCTTGTTGTATTAACTTTTTTTTTTCCTACCATCTTAACATATGGATGATGTTTGGCATGGGTACCAAATTCTAATATAGATGAACTTTGTCCATTATCAGCTATATTAAACTCTACCTCTTTATCATCAACTATATCTATAACAGACTGGTATATATTCAAATCTTTATTTTTATTCTTCATCAACTCAACTTTATCTTCCATTGCTTCTACCCAATATATATTTTCATTATCAATACCTTGCTCTATGTAATATTTTTGTTCTTCACATTCATGAGCACCAACATGTAGCACACCCGTAATATTTAAATTTAACTTTTGACATAATAATTTTAATGGTATTATCATTTTATATTATATAATTATTGATACTTTTTAAATTATTATTTTAATTTATTGTATCTATTATATATAAAATTATTAAAATTGCGAAATTTACTATGATATTGTACGTAAACACTCCCATCATGTACAACATGTGAGTAATGTAAATTTTCTAATACGTGTAATTCCATAGTATCATATTGTTCAAAAAATAATGTATTCATATAAATAACATCACAGGAGTGAGAAAATTGTAAATTATTAATTTCATTTGTCAAATCTAAATTGTCTATTATATATTTATTTAATACATAATTACCTGTATTCATCAACGTTTGGCTATTTACATATTCTTTACTTAAATTTTTTTCTTTATTTTTAATTTTTTCAAAATTTCCCTTTTTAAAAATCTCACCAGATAAATGAGAATAATTAAATCGTGGTTTAGCCCAACACGGTGATAATATAGTTGTTTTTTGTAAATTTTTATTTAACACATAATTATTTATTGTTTTAAAATAATTTACATCGGCAAAATTATCAGAATCCATTAATACTAACCATTCATTTTTAGCTTTTTGACATGCTTTTATTTTATTTAAAAAAGGTCCCAGTCTTTTCTCATTTATAAATAATTTTAGTTTATCGTTATTTGGAAATTCTTCTTTAATTTTTTTTATATCTTCGCCATTTTCATCACATATTACTATTTCATTTATATATTCATTTTTTAAATACTTCTTTAAATTTTCTTTTAAAAAAGTATCAAATCTATTCATTGTTGGTATACACAATGAAAACATATTTTTAATTTAAGTTATTTATTATCTTTAAATATATATATTTAAAAACAATAATTAAATTTTATAAAATGAGCGTTGTTTTTCAAACTAAAGGTAGATTAGGAAATGCATTATTTCGTTATTTTGGTTGTAGTTTGTTTTGTTTAAAATATAATTTAAAATATAAAACACATGGTGGTTATAATAGTATTATAAAAGATAATACTTTTATAGATTGGATTGAAAAAGATAAACAAAATATTATACCGAATATCAATACAAATTTAAATTACTTATTTAACGGATATTATCAACATGATTTTTTTTATAGAAAATATAAAAAGGAATTATTAGAATATATGAAAAAAAATAAAGATCATTATGTATTAACAGATGGAATAAACGCCGGTGATGGTAACATTCAAAAATTTTATATAAAGGATATTATGAATACACCTGATAATTTTAATAAATATTATGAATTTGCTTTACATATTAGATTAGGTGATAAAGTTAACCATGGTATAACACTTACTATTGATGCGATAAAAAATTTATTAAAAAAAATTAATATTCCTAATAATTCTTGTATAGTTGTTAATAAACCAAAAAATGATTATGAAAAAAATTTTATAAATGAATTAGTTCATTATATCAATAATAATAAAAAATTTAAAATTAACATTGAAAATAACAATGATATCTTAACTGATTTTCATATTATGAAAAACGCAGAAACATTAGTATGTTCAGTAAGTACTATTTCTTGGTGTGCTGCTTTATTATCAAATAAAATAAAAAAATGTTATATGCCAGATTATCCTTATAAAATTAATACTGAAGGTCATTGTAAAAAGCCTATTAAAAATACAGAATTATACGACTATATTTAAATAAGCATATAATAATCATCTATTGTAAATTTTTTATTGCTCGTCGCTGATAATTTATTAGTAGTCTTAAATTCTCTAAACGGTATTACTCTAAAATCGATACTTATTCTTGTTTTATTTGTTTTATTTATTCTATTATAATGATTACATTTATTTAAGTTACCATACCATAATTCATTTTCTTTTAATTTTATATTATTATACTTATTATAATGTAAATTTGAATTTGGTTTTGCTTCATAGTATATACTATTTGTATTAAACATATCTGTTAGAGCTAAAACAAGATTTATTTCTTCTTCTGGATGACCGAATTCTGAATCATTGTGTAATCCTATTATTTCATTATTCGGATCGCTTTTTCTTCTACCAATGTTACTATTATTTGGTATATGTACTCTTAAATTTGGAGTTTTCTGTACTATTATTTTTGTTTCAGCAAATAAAGGTTTAATATGTTTTTTAATATAAGAATAATACATATTAGATATTGTATCATCTTTATCATAATAATTATAAAAATCTTTTACAAAACAAGAATTTCTATCGGTTTTTCCAAATATTGGAAGCGTTTTATAATAATTTTTATTTTTTTTAGATATTTTTTCTGTTTTTAATAAAATATGTAACATATCTAATTCACCATCATAAGAATATAATTCCTTGTATATTTCTTTTAATTTATTAGAAAATTCCATAATAAAAATATAAATATATCTTTATATTAAAAATTTAAATAATATATATATATAAGAATTATTATTATACATGAAAATAGCTATATTAATTTCCGGCTATTTAAGAACATTTCAAAATAATATAAATCATTTTAAATGTAATCTTTTACAAAACCACGATGTTGATATATACATTCATAAAACAACAAATGAAGAAAATGATAAATATAAAAATAAAACTGACTGGGATAAAATTAAATCTCTTATTAATCCTAAGATAATTTTAGAAACAAATGAAGTTTATTTTAATGATAATTATAAAATAAATAATGTAATAAACCAATTTTATAAATTTTATATTTTAAACAAAGTTAAAAATAATATTGAAAAAGAAGAAAATATTGTATATGATATTGTTATTAAATGGAGACCAGATATTTTATTGGATAATAAAATAGATTTTAAAAATATAGAAAAAAATACCATTTATATACCACAAGACTCAAAAATAGATATATCAAAATTAAAAAATAAAAATGATAAATATTTATGCGATATTATTGCTTATGGTGATAATAATAGTATGAACTATTATTTTAATTTTTATAAAAAATTAAATATTTTAATAAAAAAATATGGTCATTGTTCAGAAACATTATTATGTCATTATCTTCAAGATATAACATATAAAAAACTTAACATTGATTATTCTGTAATATTATCAACTTGTAATATTATATCTATTTCTGGAAATTCTGGTTCAGGTAAAACAACATTATCTAATTATTTACAAAAAGATATTTCAAATAGTTTCATATTGGAATGTGACCGATATCATAAATGGGAAAGAGGTAATAATAACTGGAAAAAAACTACACATTTGAATCCAGATTCAAATTACATTACAAAAATGCAGAAAGATGTTTTCGATTTAAAAATTGGTAGAGATATTTATCAAGTAGACTACAATCACAAAACAGGAAAATTTACTCAAGAAGAATTCATAGAAAGTAAAGATACTGTTATTGTATGTGGGCTACATAGTTTATATAATCATGAATCAAATTTAAATATTTTTATGGATACTATGAAAGAATTAAATATACTATGGAAAATAAAAAGAGATATAAAAAAAAGAGGTTATACAGTAGAAAAAGTATTGCAAAATATCCAAGAAAGAACAAAAGACTTCATTGAATATATTTTACCTCAAAAAAAGAACGCTGATATTATAATTAATCTTTATACTAATGATGAAATTTCATTTGAAGATTTGGAGAGAAATTATGAGATAAAACTTAAAATATTTGTTAAAAAAAAATTTAATATCATATTTTTATTATCACAGAATAATTTTAATATTCATGATATGGATAATTATTATAAAATAGAAATTGTAAACACATACAAAAGTTATTATGAAATTATTAAATATATAATTCAAAATTTAAACAATAAATAATAATATTATTATATGTTTTATAAAAATATTATTTTTGACATAGATAATACATTATATAATTATAATATTTGTAACGAAAACGCAATTAATAAAGTATTTTGCTATATTTCAAATCTTAAAAAATGTAATATGTATTCAGTAAAAAAATTATACAATGATATTGATAAAACGCATAAAGAATTAACAATTAATACAGCATCTTCTCATAACAAATTTATTAAAATAAAACAACTTTTGGAAAAATATAATATGAAAAATTATATGGAAATGAATAAACTTTATTGGAAAACATTTTATGAAAATATAAAACCATTTGAAGGTATTGATAATTTTATAAAATGGAATAAAACCATAGGTATTAATATTGGTATATTAAGTGATTACGAAACAGAATATCAAATAGAAAAGTTGAAAAAATTAAAGTTACTCAAGTATATTGACTGTATTGTAACAAGTGAAGAAATAGGATGTGAAAAACCTAGTGTACATACATTTAATTATATTTTAATGAAAATGAACGCAAATAGAGAGGAAACTATTATGATTGGAGATAATTTTGAAAAGGATATACTTGGCGCAAAAAAAGCAAGAATATATCCTTACCATTATTGTAATTCTGATTTCAATATAAATAGTTCGTTTACAATATTTAATTCATATCTAATTTTACATAAAAAATTTATAGATTTTTACAATGAAATTAAAAAATTAAAAATGATTTCTAGATATTGTGGAGAGAGATTTGATTTAGTTCAAGCTGGTGGAGGAAATACATCAGTTAAAGTTAATGATATTATGTTTATAAAAGCGTCCGGGTTTAATTTATCTGATATAAACGAAAATAAAGGATACGTTTCTATTAAAAATAAATATCTTCTGGATGATTTATCTAATAATACATTCAAAAAGATTACAGAATATAATATGTATGGTAAACTACGTGGTTCTATTGAAACTTATATGCATAGTATTTTAAATAAATACACCATACATCTACACCCGATCCAAGTTAACAAAATTTTAATATTAGAAAATTCAAAATCAATTATTAATCAATTATTTCCAAATTCATTGTTTATTGAATATGTAACACCTGGAATAAAAGTACATAATGAAATAAAAAAAAAATATAATAATGAAGAAGTTATATTTTTAGACAATCATGGAGTTATCATTACAACTAATGATTTCAATACTATAAAAACAAGTATTGATAATATTATTAACAAGTGTGAAAAATACATTTCAATTGATTATTCAAATTATAAATTAACAAATAAAATCAGCAAATTTATTTTTGAAAAATATGATAAAGATGTAATTTCATATTTATCTCAAGATTTAAAAATTATAGAATATCTTAAAAATAATAAACATTTATTTAAAGAATCAATTACATTCCCAGATGCGTTAGTTTATTGTGGTATTAAACCAGTTATAGGAAATATTCAAGATATAGAAAAATATTATAATAATTATAAAGAAATACCAAAGATATTCATTGATAATAAAAGAAATTTATTGTTTATAATATCAAATAGTTTGAAAAAATGTAAAGAAATTGAAGATGTGTTAAAAGCTAATTTATTTATTTTGGATACTAAAGAAAAAAAACAATATTTATCACAAGATGAAATTTGTTTTTTAAATAATTGGGATGCTGAAAAGTATAGAATAATATTTAATTGATTATTATATAAAATTATAACTTTTTTGCCAAAATCCAACATTGAGCTACATTTTTCTCTTCATTATTATCACCACATTGATATATATCAGGCCAACCGTGAGTTGTAAATATTTTTGTAATATATCTAATGTTACCCCATTGTCCCATTTCAATAATTTCAAACCCTGCTGACTTAAATAGTATAGCTAATCCCATTGGATACCACATTGAAAAATTAAATGGTGTATCGTGGGGGATATTTATAGTAGGTACGCTTGTAAATACATAACCACCCTTAACTAAATTTTTGTTAATATTTTCAACTACCATATAAGGATTATATACATGCTCCAATGTTTGATTAAACAAAAAAAAATCATGTTTTTCCAATGCTACAAATGTATGAAGGTCATTATTTTTTTTTTTAGTAATATCATCGACTTTATCATATAAATATAAAGTTTTTTTTTCGGGATCTAAAAATTCAAGTTCTGGGTCATGTTCTGATGTATATCCTAGACTTTTACATTTTTTTAAATCATATTTTTCAATCCAATTAATAAAATCTCTAACACAAGCACACCTTGGAGCATCTTTCCAACGCCAATTATTATTCCATTTTTTTACTGGACAATTTTTAGGTATAGATAAGTTAAAATATTCTTTTGGTTTTTTTACTTTTTTATTATAAATTTCTATAATTTCATTTTCTTTAAAATTCATTAATATAATTATTATATAATTGTTTTTAAATACTCTTCGAAATCATTACAATTTAAGTTAAAATTTCCATTTCTATCTTCATTTATTTTTGAATATTTATAATATGGTATATTTAATATTGAAGTTATTTTGATATAATGATTATGTATAAATCCTTGTGTTCCTCTATTTAATATTTCAATTAATTTTGTTTTTTTATTTGCCCATATAGAACATGTTAAACTACCACTGTGACTACTTATTATTAGTGAAGATGTATTAAACAACTCTATTTTTTCCTTAAAACTATAATTTTCTAATTGAATATACTCTATATTATATTTTTTCAATATTTTTTTTTTTAATTCTTCTTCATTTAATATACATCTTTTTAATTGCCCATTATGTTGTGAACTACTTCCTTTTCTAGTTATAAATATTCTTTTATTTTTATTGAACGTAAAATTAAGATTTTTTAAAAATAATTCCCTCAAAAACGGTAAAATTACATCTAAATCACGACCAATAAGATGTTTCCCACATGGTACACCATATATCTTTTGAAAATAATATGTACTTTTAATATTTCTCGGTAAAACTAATTCAAAATCATTTTTTAAAATATCCATAATTTCTTTATGATAATCTAATACTTCACAATCTATATATACTTTTATTGGTTTGCGAACTATTAAATTTTTTTTTTCTTCTTCTGATAATTCGTTTATATTCTTAACTTTTTTTTTTTCTGGGACAAAATCCTTTCCTGTTGGTATTGGTTTACCATTCATTACATAATATAATCCACCTAACTGAAGAACTATAAAATGATAAAAATATTGACTGCCTCTATTATGTAAAAAAAGTATTTTTTCCATTATAATTATTATTTATTAATTTTATTTAAATAATTATATATAAACATATATATAAACATATATATAATATGAAAATTGCTATGTTAATTTCTGGTAGAGCTGCAAGATATGAAGTATGTTTATTACATACATTAAAAAAAACAACATATCATGATATTGATTTATTTTTATCAATTAATGATGAAAACGAAAATTGTGATTATTATAATAAAATGAAAAAAGATCTAAAACCCTGGTTAAAAGGATGTTATATTAAAAAATATAAAATCCCGGAAGATTTTTTCAATTTGTTTGATAAAACAAAAAACGCGTCTACAAACCAATTTATCGATGGTAAATGGGTTCCATATAATGTATTATCTATGTTATATAATGATAATAACGCTTATAATATGGCTATCAAATATAGTAACAAACATTCAATTAAATATGATATTATTATGAAATTTAGAAGTGATATAATTGAATTAACTATACCAAAAGAATTACCATTTAATAATAATATTCATTTACACAGTGTGGTTCCTATTTGTTTTTTTAAATGTTATATATTAGGTAAAAAAGAACTAGGTAAAACATGGATTATTAGCGATGCCTGGGTTTGGGGGAGTATAGAAACTATGAAAATTTATTGTAATGCTTACGATTTTGTCTTAAAAACATATGTTGAACGAGATGGTAATTATAATGTTCATTTCGAATCATGTATAACAGATAATATATTATTTAATAAAATACAATATTCATATCATAAATATGAATATCATTTAGATAGAAATAGAAGAATTTTTGATTTAACTTGGAATGGTAGTATTGGTAATAGAAATGATGAAAGGCAACGTAATATTCCTTTTGCTCATACCCCAATATCTAGTTCTGATTTTGGTATTAACACCTTTATTCCACCTGTTATTCATGAATAAATTAAGATTTTATAAAATTATCAATATCATTTATTTTTACTTCAAAACATCCATTTGTACTATTTTCTTTATCATAATTTATAATTGTTTTATACTTTATTATTTTAAAGTTTGTTTTTGTACTTTCAATAATATCTTTACAATTTAACATACAACATATATAATTATATAATATAGGGTATTCATTTGATAAAAATAATATTTTTTTTGGTGTATTGGAAAATAATAAATTAAATATGTTACCTCCCATTTGAGTTATTATAATTTCAGAATTATTCAATAACATAGATTTTTCTTCAATACTTTTATTCCATAGTTTTATTATCTCAAAACCGTTTTTTTTTAAATAGTTTATTAATTCTAATTCATTTATAATTTTTCTTTTAAACCCAATATTATAACAACCAGTTTTTTTGCTTTCAATATTATTTCGTTGTATATATAATTTTTTTGTAGGATTAACATTTTTTTTTATATTTAATATTTTTCTTATTTTATTTAATGAAAATATTTCTTCTTTTAAAAGAAGTTCAAATTTATTATTTTGTGGTAAAAATATAACTTTATCAAATTTATAAAATTTTTTATCATCTAAAAATATTAATTTATTAGTTAAATTAAATTTTTCAAATAAGTATTGTGTATTATTATAATAGTATTTTCTAGGCATTATTATTTTTATATCCTTAATTTTTTTTTGTAGTTTAAATATATAATCTAATCTTATTAATAACTCTTTCATATGGTGTCCATATGCCTTTTCTTGACTATTACTATAAAATAAAAAACATATTTCATTTATTTCCATAAATTTATCAAAATTAATATTTAAATTTTTATACATAATATCACACAAAAATGTCGTTTTAATATTTTTATTACAATCAAATAAAAATACATTTTCATGGATATTTGTTCCATTTTTCAATTTAATTGGTATATCTTCAAAAGAATGATACATATACAACTCATCTATTTTTATATCATAATTAAAAATTTTCCAAGGGCTATTTAATCCGTTATCTAATTTTTCAACATTATCAATAGCCAATTCTATTTTTTTATATTTACTTTGTGAATTCCATCCTGTATTAGAACCATCTGTATATGATACCAATAATTTGTTACCATATATTTTTTCTATTTCACCTACTATTTTTCCATCTTTTGTTTTTACTCTCATATATGTTTTAAATTCTGTATTTTCTGTATGATTTGTCCTCATATCATAATCAACATCTACACTATCTAAACAAAATTTAAATCGTTTATTTACATCTAAAAATGTTGGTGATACAATTGCTTTTAATTTTGTTTTATTTGGTGAAAATAATACATTTGCTAATCCTCCACCAATAGCTCCCATAACATGTGTAGCATTTGAAAAATATTGAATTTTTTCTATTGTTGTTAATTTTTCAGCGAAAACTTCTTTATAACCTTCGTTTACTAATCTATCCACCAATTCATCTTCATTCACAAGTTTTCTTCTTGTTGTATAATTCGTCCCAATATTTGAAAAATCATTATGTAACCATGTTCTCCTAGAAATATATATTTTTTGTGGTGTTGATTTATTACCATACTTCCCCTTTACTATGTTAACAATTTTTTTATAAAAATTAAATATTTCTTTTCTAGGGGGTAAATTTGAATCTATATCATGAGTATACGATGTCGAAATATATATATTACTATATTCTGTTTCAGTATTAGCTAATATAATATCCTGTTTCGTTATATTTAAAATCTGTAAAAATTCCAGTACAAATCTATACATTTCTGTTTTTTGTGGATTTGGTAATTGCATTAATAACTTTAGATTGGGTATCTCCTTCCTTAATTCAAAAAAAGATATTAAATAAGGTAAAGTATCATATAAAAAATGAAAATAGTTATCTGTATTATAAATAAAAAAAAATAATGGTTCATGTACTTTATCTTTTAATTCATTTTTCATATAATCATATTCCATATTTTGTTTTTCATATATTGTACCCGATTTTAAAGACATTGTTCGTTCCAATAAAGGAAGTATAAGATTTGTTTCTGTTTTTAAAAGAACATTTGGATAAAATATAGAGTGACCAGTTAAACAAACATTAGTTGTTTTGTAAATATTAATCTCTCTATTATTATCATCTTTATTTAATACATTTTTAAATATGGGTGTATTTTTGAATAAATCAATTTTCATTATAATTTAAATATTAAATTTATATTTAAATTATAATGACTTTATTTTGTTGTCATAGAATAAATACAATTAATGAATTAAAAAAAATACCCAATCATTACGGTATAGAAATAGATTTACGTGATAATCTAAATGGTGATATTTATATTTCTCATGATCCATTCAAAAGTGGAGAAAATTTTGGTGAATTTTTGAAATATTATAAACATTCTTTTATTATTTTAAATATTAAAAGTGAAAGGATTGAATATAAAGTATTAGAACTTTTAAAAAAACATGATATACAAAACTATTTTTTCCTTGATTCATCATTTCCAATGATATATAAATTAAGCAAAGATGGAGAGAAAAAATGCGCTATACGTTTTTCAGAATTCGAAGATATAGATACAATTTTAAATATGAAAAATAAAGTTGAATGGGTTTGGGTCGATTGTTTTACAAAAAATCCATTAACCACCATAAAATATAAATTATTAAAAGACGCTGGATTTAAACTATGCTATGTTTCTCCTGAACTACAAAATCAACCTGAAAAAATAAATAATTATAGAGATTATTTCATAGAAAATAAAATCCATTTAGATATGATATGTACTAAGCATTACAATATTGATACATGGAAAAACAAAAATAATAAAGAGGTACAGATCATCATACCTATGTCTGGGTTAGGTCAACGATTTGTAAATGTCGGATATAAAACACCCAAACCCCTTATTATTGTTGATAATAAACCTATAATAGAACATGTTTTAAATCTTTTCCCTGGAGAAAAAAATGTTAGATTTATTTGTAATAATAAACATCTAGCTGAAACCGATATGAAAATTGTGTTGAAAAATATTTGTTCTTATGGTAAAATATATTCAGTACCTGTTAATGATAGACAAGGACCAGTCCACGCTGTTAGCTTAATATTTGATTCAATTGATGATGATAAAGAGGTTATTGTTAGTTATTGTGATTATGGTACATGGTGGGATTATAAAGGATTTTTAAAGGGTACGCGAAATAGAAATGCGGACGGTGCTATTGCTTGCTATAAAGGATTTCACCCACATATGCTTGGTACTGATAATTATGCTTTCTTAAAAGAAACAGACACAGGTAATCGTTGGATGTCAGCTATTCAAGAAAAAAAACCTTTTACTGATGATAGAATGAGTGAATATGCTTCAAACGGAACATATTATTTTAAAACTGGCGCAATTATGAAAAAATATTTTCAAGAATTAATGGATTTAGAATTAAAAGTAAAAAATGAATACTATGTTTCTATGGTTTATAATCTATTGGTTAAGGATAAATTAACGGTTAATATATTTGAAATCGAACATATGTTACAATGGGGTACACCTAATGATTTAGAAATTTATAAAGATTGGTCCAGATATTTTGAAAATATTATAAAACGCCAATCAAATTTTAAAGATAATAATAATACCACAACATTACTACCTTTAGCAGGTAGAGGTAGTCGATTTGTTAAAAAGGGTTATACTGTTCCAAAACCATTAATTAATGTTAGCAACAAGCCCATGATTGTACAAGCAGTAAATTGTATTCCAAAATCAACCAATTTCACTTTTATATGTTTAAAAGAACACATTGAAAAATATGATTTAAAACAGGAACTTAATAAAAATTATAATAATCCTAATATAGTTATTATAGATAAAGTTACAGAAGGTCAAGCTTGCACATGTGAATTAGGATTAAATTTTACTAATTTTGATTTAGAAAAACCTATTTTAATTAGTGCTTGTGATAATGGGGTTTATTATAATGTAGATAAGTATCAATCATTAGTTGATAATAAAGATGTAGATGTTATTGTTTGGAGTTTCAAAAATAATCCAGCTAGTAAAAATAATCCAAATATGTACGCATGGATGGATGTTGATAATAATGATAATATTAAAAGCGTTTCATGTAAAAAATTTATAGAAGGTATTCACGACATTAAAAAAAGTCATGTTATTATTGGTACAATGTTTTTTAGAAAAGCAAAATATTTTATAGAAGGATTACAAAAAAATTATAAAGAAAATTATAGAACAAATAATGAATTTTATGTAGATGATGTTATTAATCAAAATATAAAAGATTGTTTAAATGTAAAAGTTTTTGAAGTTGATAATTATATTTGTTGGGGGACACCAGATGATTATGAAACATACAAATATTGGCAAGATTTTTTTCATAAATGCGACTGGCATCCTTACAATAAAGAATTAGATATTACATATGATACTAGTAAAAATTAAGTCATTCCAATCCGATTATGATAATTATTTTTAATTATAAAATTATTTTTATAAAATTTTAATATAAAGATATTTATTTCTATATACATATAATGTCTTTTGATAAATTTTATTCAGAATTGATAGAAATATGGAAAAATGGTGGCGAAAAAGGAGGAGAAGGTGGGTGGGCACAATATTATTATGGTGTTTTTAACGATGTTATTAATGAAAATAAATTTAAAAATATAGCTGAAGTTGGAATTGGTTATGGATTTCACGCAAAATATATTTTAGATAAAACAGAAGTTGATAAATTATATTTAATTGATCCTATGAAATGGTATCCCAATGATGGTTTTGCTGTTGATGTTATGAAATATGGTGGCTTTGAAAAATTAATTAAAAATATTAATTTAAACTTGAAACCACACGAAAATAGATATACATGGTTCAGAAAAGGAAGTACAGAAGTTACACAAGAAGAAATACCAGATAATTCGCTTGATGCCGTATTTATTGATGCTGATCACAGTTATCAAGCAGTGAGTAAAGACCTATCTTTTTGGTATAAAAAGGTAAAGATTGGTGGTTGGATATTAGGTGACGATTATTCTCAAACATGTTTTGGGGTTAAAAAAGCTGTAGATGAATTTTCACAAAAAAATAATTTACTATTAGAATTTTTATATAAGAAAAATGGAAAACATAACTATCCAATATATAAATTTATTAAAAAATAAAGAGTAATCTAATTAAATTATATTTTTAAATAATTATTTAAAAAATATAATTTACTATACGTATATGATAAACTCACCTTTATTTTATTGTAAAAATAAAGATACATACCCTCCATTTAAAAACGGTTTATATCTTGAAGAATATTTTTTTAAAAAAATATTTGAAGAAAAACCAACATTAAAAAGAAAATATATACCTGCTTTATGGACAAATTTTCAAATTGAAGGTTGGTTTAGATATAAAAAAAATGATATGCAAAAAAGTTTAAATGAATGGATTGAAAATAATCCAAGTGAAAATGGATATTTCACAATAGCTCAATATGATGATGGTCCTCTTCTAGATTTACCTGAGGATACTATTGTTTATGGTGCTTGTTCTGGAAATGTTCCATTACCACTAATCTATCAAGATATAAATAATACATTAATAAATAAACCGCGAAAAAATTTCATGGAAAAAAAAATATTATGCTCTTTTGTTGGTTCTAAAAGTGCTGGAAATAAAGCATTGCCGCTTGTAAGACATGTTATGGATAACAAATTACACAATAACAATAACTTCAATATACACTTTACAAATGGTTGGACACCAATTGTTAACAGCCAAAAACAGCATAATTTTATAGAAACAACATTAAATTCCAAATTTGCGTTAGCACCTCGTGGTTACGGTAGATCTTCATTTCGATTTTTTGAAATATTTCAATTAGGATCTATCCCAGTTTATTTGTGGAACGATAAAGAATGGTTGCCTTTTAAAGACAATATAGATTATAGTAAAATTTGTATTTCTATTAACATTAATGATATAGATAAATTAGAAGGAATACTACTAAGTATAACTGAACAAGAATATAATAATATGTATAAAGAATATCTTAAAATAAAGCATTATTTTACTTTGAAAGGAATGTGTAATCATGTAATTGAATTAAATAAATAATTATATATAAAATATTATTAAATAAATCACGTTATTATTTAATAAATGACTATACCCAAAATTATTCATCAACTATGGATTGGTCCAAAGACGCCTCCCACCAAACTTATGGATACATGGAAAAACATACACGAACCACTCGGCTTTCAATATATCCGTTGGACTGAAAAAGAATTAGAAAAACGTGGTTTTAAATCATCCCTAATGAATCGCGTAAACGAAATGGAAGAAATAAATGGGAAAGCCGACATTCTACGATGGGAAATCCTCTATGAATATGGTGGTGTTTTTGTAGATGCTGACTCCATTTGTATTGAACCATTTACTTACTTAGTTGAAAAATACAAAGCATTCGCTGGTTATGAAAATGAACAAGTACGCGGAGCTGGCTGGGCTCCTGTAGAATACAACGATGTTTTAGCTTCAACAAAAGCTTTAATTGCGACTGGTACAATGGCTTTTCCACCAAAACATGAATTACCCAAATTAGCTATACAGTGGATAAAAAACAATGAAGTTTCTTTTATGAAAACAAAAAGACGCGCGTGGAGAACAGTTGGTCCGGGTCTATTAACGAGACTATATTACAGTAAGAAATGGTCCGATATATCTATTTTACCGTCTTACTACTTTTTACCTGTTCATGCTAGTGGTCTCGAATATACCCAACATGGGAGGGTTTTCGCATTTCAAGAATGGGGTTCTACGAAAAATAGCTACGCAACTATGAATAATAATTCTCTCCCCGATCAATTTTTAAAACCCAAAAAATCTGTATCTATTTTAATATCCAGTTTAAACACTAAAGCCATACACGTAAAAGAATGTTTGGAATCCATTAAAAGTCAAATGTGTCATATTTTCCTTGAAATTATTTGGATAAACGACGGTTCAGATGCGATGAATACAACTATTCTTAAAAAGCTCCTTAAAGATTTTGAAAACACTACAAGATATTGTAGCGTAGTTTATAACGAAAACGATGGGAATAAAGGTATCGGATTTACTTTAAATAAAGGTATATTAATGTGTAGCAATGATTTAATTATTAAAATGGATTCTGATGATATAATGATGCCAAGTAGAATTAAACGACAGGTTGATTTTATGAATGCTAATCCAGATATTGCCATATGCGGTGGCCAAATACAAATGTTTCATGATAATGGACCAAAAGCTACAAAATCAAATCATCCATCAATAACATTTGATGAATACAAAAAAAACCCGAATCATTGGTTTATTAACCACCCTACCGTTTGTTATAGAAAACATTGTGTTTTAAAAGCAGGTAATTATGATAAAAATTTAAAAGAAATGGCCGAAGACTTTGAATTAGAACTAAGAATGCTTAAAACATTTGGAAAAATACACAATTTACCAGATATTTTATTATATTATAGGCTACACCCCGGACAAATAACTCACAGGGGTGGAAAAAAAGGTGGACAATATTGGAATACTATAAGAAATAATATTGTCAAGAAAATTTTAAATTAAAAAATTTATATTTTTATTTAAATATTTTTAATGTGCTAATTGTATTTTTCAATAATAACTGTGGGTATCAACTTATTTTTAAATTTTTCTAGTTTTTTATAACATTTATTAATGGTCACCTCACTGGTATTACTTGCCAATTTCACGTCTTTCTTGCTGACATTCAAATTACAAATTTGTGATATAAAATAAATTATTCCAGCAGCAACAGATTGTGGTGTGTTCTCAGGTATTAGTTGGTCACGATCTATTTTCATAGCAACAAATAACGATAATTTTGTTAACTCTTCATTAATATTTAGTCTACTACAAAACCTATTTATAAATGCCCCAGGTTTTGTGTTATGAAAATATGTTTTTTCGTCTAGTGATTTCGTATTTTCAATAGTATTTAATATATGAACTGCGTTTTTACAACCTTTTGTAGAACTTGTATTATCTAAATGAAATATTTCTGCTATTTCTTTAGCTGTTCTGGGATAATTATGTATCCGACTTGCTAAATATATACTGGCCGCAATAATACCATCTCTATTACATCCCCTAAATGTTTTCATTTCAGAAACTTTCTTATGTTGTTTTAAAGCTTCATCTATAATTATTTTAGGTATTCCGGCTATTCTTGACATTATTGTAATTCTCTGAAACTCATCGTATATCGCTTTTTCTTTATAAGGCATTGACTGCCAATCAGTATATCTTTTAATTCTTTTCATCTGATATGTCGAATTATATCCTGCCATAATTCGACAAGCATATGAAGATTCTCTTAAAAGGGGATTAATAGGCATACCACACCTGGTTGGGTCTCTCGAGTTATTATCATCCGCACCATAATATCTCCATTCAGCCGATGTATCTAAACAATCCTTATAAATAATACCACATTTTGTATTCGAACAAACCAAAAATTTTTCCGGGGAAATCTGTAATGTACTTTTACATAATTCACAATTTTCTCGCATACCCACTCTATTTTCTTCAAAAAGTAATTCTAAATTACTTTTTGTCCCCATCTCATCTTTAAATATATTCCATAATTTTTTATTATTTTTATTTTTATTTTTTCTAGATTGTTTATTTTTCGAACCATTACTAATATTCATTTATTACTTAATTTATTTAAATTTTTAATTTTTAATTCAATTTATATATATATTAAATTTAACTATATATATATATATTAATGGGTATTGCTGCTTCTAAAAAATATAATTCTTTTGAAGATTATAAAAAACCTTTCAAAGAAAAAGATAAAGAACTTTTAAAGAAGATTAATACAATAGCTAGTAAAATTATATTAGAAACATCTAGTAAGGAAATTCTAAAATTTCTTGAACCAAATTATTGTAATTCAATTATTCAAATTGTAGCCAATGTATTGAAAAAAAATACAACAGAAAATAATATTATAGCCATACACTCTTTTATTAAAAACCATAAATTAATGGAAAATGATATTTTGGATTTAAATAAAATAGAAATAGGTAAAGACGAAATAACCCGACCTAAGAAATTTTTCTGTCAAGAAGTAGCCATATATTATGTTAAATTTAGTCATTTATATTCAGCCATATATCACGTTATAAACCCCATATTAAACAATAAAAATGTTTCTATCCAAGATTTAAATTTTTGTAAAAAAAGAGATATGGTCAATGATATAAAAGAAGTTGTAAATAAGGATCAATCAAATATAAATGTTATCGTTTCAAATCATTTTTGCGATATTAATATGAAAAGGGAGATTGATGAAAATAATAAAATATCGCATAAATATTTAAAAACACTAGGTGATGAAGCAGGTATAAAAGAATTAGATGATTTATATAAAGATGAATATGACCCCATTAGAAAAAAATTCGTTATGAGTAAACAATCAAAAAAAGAATATTCCACTGTTTTAACTAAAATATATAAAACTTTTACTGGTAAATCTTTACCCGAAGATATCAAGAATTTTAAAGATATACCCCTTTATAGATACGAAAAAAATAAAATGTGTACAACAAAAGAACTTAATTTTAAAACTGGTTATGTTGGTACTTTATCCCCAGCGGAGAACGACCTTTTAAATTACATAGAGCATATTAAGAATATTATGCAAATAACATATGAAAACAATGAAAAATTTATTAAAATATTAGATGAAATGTTTAAAAAAGATGAAAATACAAATGAAATATTTATAAATGAAGAATTTACCATGGAAGTTTTGGACGAAAAAACAAAAGAAGTCAGGAAATTTTTAGTATCGATGTATATTGATTGTGAAAAAAATTTTAGGAAAGGTATAAAACTTTTCAAAAAAATTGTTTTAAATTCAAAACTAAAAAAAATTATTAAGATGGAAAAGAATGAGGTTGTCTATGATAATCTTAAAAAAAATATAAATAATTACACACCTCACGATACAAACAAAGACTATAGAACAGAAAAATATATAGAAATGAAAAGAGATGATAATGTATCTTCGGTAAATTTATTAGAAAATTTTGAAGATTTTTTCGATAAAATTATCAGGGACACGCCAAGTGAATTACATAACTTGGGTTACATGATATTTATTGATGTCCATGATTATTTAAAAAAAAACCCGAATAGTAAAAATTATAAGGGCTATTGTATCCAAAGATTATCTATACTCATATATTGTTTATTATTTTGTGATATCGTATACATGGAAAAGGATGATATATACTATTCCATGATTATTAATATATTTTCATCTGTCTATGATACTATTGGTAAAAACATTATTAAAATACCCGATGACAAAAAAAATTTAATGAAAATAGATGAATTTAATGGGGTCCATTTTGGGAAGTGTTGTGATTTTGATTGCGCCTTATCACGTAAATGTAAAAATGATACAGACTGTGAAACATATGAATGTTTCATTAAAGGTGAGAGATGGTCATATGAAACAGAAGATGGGTCTACAGATATCTGTGGAAAATGTTATAACAACTTTGAAAATCTTAAAGAAAAAAAAGAATTTACAAAGGACAAATTTAAAAAACAGACCGTGCGAAATAGCTTTAACGGCGATATTTGTGTGAAAATTGAAAACCCTATTCGTTTTCCGAAAAATTTAAAAAGTGATGGGATTGAGTTCAGGCAATTATGGTACGATAATTTTTACAACCGAACATGGAATAATATTGATAATGATAATACCACCTTTCGAGTTATTAAAGATATTAATTTAAATAATAAAGTAATTAACCAATACGAAGGCATATCTATTTTAGATATGAATAGTATTGAATCAACAAATCAATATAATATTGATAAAATAGAAAATGTAAACAAATCAGTACATATTACTTTTGAAATAAGACCTGATGAAAAAGTAACTGGAATATTAAATAAAAATATTATTATTTTTCCCACAATTTTAAAAGACGAAATTACATTTTTAAATCAATTTATTACTGAAGATATAACCGAATATACTCGTTCTGGAACTACAAGTTTATCTCAATCAAATACAGATAATAGTATTTTTAAAGGAATCACCGATTTTTTAAATTTACCCAAAGAATCAAAAATGAATGGAGGAACTGATATAGAAGATGCTGATACAGACACCGATATCCCATAGTATTTCAGATAAAGTATAATATTATTACGTCTCTTTGAAATTTAAAACAATATCATCTAATTCTATTTTTTCTCCTATTATTTTTTTTATTTGTTTATTTTCTTTTGTTCTTTCTTTATCAGTTGTACTCCCATAAATACTTTTTGCTATTGCCAATCTTTCCATTATTAATCTTTCATTATTTTCCCAACCTGGGTGTTCTTTATCCCATAAAAATAATAATTCTATTTGTTTTTTCTGAACATTACCTATGGCTTTATTTATATTTTTATTATCGTCATCCTTTTCCCATGAATTTGTATTTTTAATATAAAATTGTAAACGTTTTTTATCACTACAATGAATTGGTCTTTCTTTTGGCTCTAAATCGGCTAATTGTTTAACAAAAACATTACTAATACCCTTTACATAACCTTTGTTTTTTGAATATTTTAGGTCTTCTAAAGATATTTGCAACTTATTAACAAAGTCATCAATACTCATTGCCTGCTTACACTGTGTATTTAGAAATACATTTATAGAAAGTTTATTGTTTATAATTGTATTTCCACCAGATTGTGGTATCATTTTTTTAATATTTTCCTGCTCCGCGAGAATTTTATTTAAACTTGATTCAAAATTGTCACTCCCATTACCGGTTGAAATGTTTATATTTTCCTGTGTATTATGTATTGTATTTATATGTCTTATATAATTGTTTTTCCGTTTTGTAGCATAATCACAAAAATTACATCGAAACAATTCCATATTATTTGTTTTCCCAATATGTTTTTTTGACTTCATATGTCTTTCATAATTACATTTTTTCGTCGTTTTATAATCACACTTAACGCATATAAAAGAATCACACATTATATTGTATAATATAATATATTTATATTTTTTATTTTAATCCATTTTTTTTAATTATTTAAATTTTAATCCAAAAATAATTTTAAAAACGTATAATTATTGAGTATTTTTTAACAAAACACACATGATATTTTTCGATTTTTAGCACTTTTTCGAAAAACTTTTTTTTTTCGATTTTTTTTTTTTCAACAAGATGGTTTTTTTTTCAACAAGTTTGTGACTGCATATTTTTAAGATATTTAGTTTTAAAATAAAAATGATATTTATTATCGTTATATTTTTTTAATTTTTATATAAAAATGGAGATTATCAAAATAATACAATAATCGCGAGACCATAGCTATTTTTAACACGTTTTTTTGTCAAATTTATGGTAAGCTGATTATAACAAAAAGTTTGATCGTTTTTTGAAAACATTTTTTTCAAAAAAAAACAACATTGAATTTGCTCGTTTTCTGCTCACGAGATTCAAAAAATGACCATTTCGTGGTAAGAAAAATCGTTGGATAACTAAAAAAACCCCTTATGTTAGTTGAGTTGGTTTTTTTATTTTTTTTGTGATTATGGTAAGCATCAAAAAAAACGAGCAAAAACGAGCAAAAAACGAGCAACGTGATAACTTCGTCTTAATTTCGTTGAATAATAAAATATTTTGTTAGCATTTTGGTAACAACGTATCCTTATCGGTTCATTGGTCATATTCAACAACGAAAATAAACGTGGTTTGTTACAAAATTTGGTAATGAAAAGTCATTTTGCTCACGGCTGCTCACGAGATTTTTTTTTTTAAGCGATTTTTTCATTTTTTTTCTCTAAAAAAAAAGATGAAAAATGGCGCTGCATAAGAATGGTCTCATTTTTTTTAGTAATTTTCCTTTTTTAGAGCTTTATGATAAGAAAAAAAGTTTGATCGATTTTTGCACAACACTTTGTTAGAAAATCGATTTTGGACATTTTGAAAAATGTCCAAAATCGATTTTCGATGAAAAGTTTTTCAAAAAAACGCTTAAACTTTGCCTTTGGTAACAAACACCTTTTTTACTCATCCAAAATTATTATGAAATTACACCATAAATGTCGAAAAAAAGTTTGCACGATTTTTTTGATCAAAAAAAAAGGTGAAAAAAACGAAAAAAATGGCATTTTTATTTTTTCAAAAACAACGGTATAATATAATAAACGTTATGGTACATGGGGGTAAATAATTTTGTAGGAATGAAAACATGGTTTCAAAAAAATCATCAAAAAAAAGCCATTTTTTTGATGATTTTTTTATATATTAATATTCTGTATATTTTTAATGGTTTTTGTATCATAGATAAAATTCCCACTTGGCTGATATTTTGAAACATCTCGGAAATTACTTTTTTTCGCGGTAGCCTTGGTATTTGATGAATTTTTTAATAAAAGGGTATTTACATTTTCTTCTTGATTTTTTTTATTTTTATTTTTTTGAATAACATTTCCAAACCCATCTATATTTATACCAGTTTTTTTCTTATATTCCTGTCTTTCATAATACGGTATATAATGCTGCCATGATATAAATAATAAATTTGGATGTGTATATTTTACGTTAAATCCATTTTTTTTAAGCTTTTCAATAATATATGACGTACAAGTTCCTACATCATATCTCGGTAACCCTAAAATAAACTCGGGTATTACAAATCCACAAAAACATTTACTATTTCTAGTTCTGGCTGTGGTTTTTATTTTTTTATGAATCCGTGCTAGTATTTTATCGTACACTTTAAGTTTATGTTCAAACGTATTTTGTTTATTTTTGTAAAGGTCGTCTAAATTTATTTTTTCAGCCATATTATTTTTTCTTTAGAAAAAATAATAAAAAAATTACCTTATATAATTATATTATATGATTAAAAACTTAATTTTATCTTCGGGTGGATTACATTCAATTTTATATCAATTGGGAGCTTTAAAAAAATTGATTGAAAAAAAAAACATAGACCTAAAAAATATTGAAAAAATATATGGCACTTCGGCTGGAAGCATAGTAGGATTTATTTTATGTTTGGATATTGATATACAAGTGATAATTGATTATATCATAGAAAGACCATGGGATAAGATGTTTGATTTAAAAATAGAAAACGTTGTAAATATTTATGATGAAATAGGGTTATTTGATATAGAAATATATAAAACAGCATTTGAACCTATTTTTAAGACGTGTGATATAAATATAGATATGACATTAAATGAATTTTATAATAAAACAAATAAAGAGTTATTTGTTTACGCTACGAATTATGAAACATTCGAACCTATGGGATTTTCATATAAAACACACCCAGACATGAAAGTAATAGAGGCTTTATATATGTCTTCAACAATACCATTTCTTAAACCAATGAAATACAGCGATAAGCATTATATTGACGGGGTTTATTCATGTCGTTTCCCAGTAAATCATTTTTTTGATAACAATAAAGATGCCGATTTAAATGGTATTTTTGGTTTAAATATAATAAACTGTAGAAATGATATAATATGTAATAAAGAAAAACATGATATTTTTTCTTTTAATATTCAAATCATTTATAAATTATTGAAAAAAATTAATAGTAAGGAAACTGAAAATTATAACATTCCAAATAAATTAACTTTATTTACAAGTAAAGACTCTAATAATATTTTTTCATTTGTAAATAAAAGGGAACTAAGAGAAAAATGTTATGTGAGTGGCTATGAACAAGCTGGTATTTATATTATAAATAAAAATAACTAAAGTGTTGAATTAATGAATGCTTCTAAATTATCTTTTGTTGGTTCAGCATCGAACTCAATTACATCATTTTCTTTAACTAAAATAATTGTAGGGTACCCATCTATTTTTTTATTGAAATTTTTAGAAAATAAATCTATTTCTTTTTCTTGTGAATCACCATCCAATTCTTTAAATATAACAGGCATGTTTTTTACAACTTTTCTATCATATTTTTCTTTGAGTGTTTCCCATATAGGCATTACCTTTTTAGAATAAGGACACCATTTAGCAAATATAAAATAGATTTCAGCAGATGAAGTATTTTGTTGCCCACCTTTATTTACAAATTCTCTATTTGAAATAAAGGATGGGTTTAATTTAGGAGCAACGTATGTATTATACACATAAAAAGCAGCACCTATAAACATGGCTAGAAGTATTAATATAATTATAAATTTTTTACTGGAAAATGTTTTTGTTATTTTTTCACTCATTGTATTTATTTGAGATGACATTTATATATATTTTCTAAAGAATAGAAGATAATATTTTTAACGAATTTAAAAATATCACAATATTATTATTATTATGATAAGAAACCATCAGGGATATTTAATGAAAGGATTGCTAAAAGCAGAAAAAAAAGATTTTAACACCGATCAAGACTACTATTCTTTTATATGGGCAAAAAAATATAGAATCGGATTTAATAAATTAAATAGTGAAAATATTAAATTACAATTAAAGACCTTGATAAAAAAATTTGATAAAAAATAATTCTATGTTTTATATAAGTTTATGCCAAATAAAATACGAGGTGGAAAAACAAGGAAAAAAAAGAAAATAAAAAAGGGTAAAAAGAAAACAAGACGCGTTTATAATAAAATAGACTATACAAGTGCGGATGGTATGTTAACAGCTGTTTGGGGTCCTAGTTTGTGGCATTACCTTCATACTATGTCTTTTAATTATCCAGTATATCCAACAAATGAGGATAAAAAAAATTATAAAAAATTTATCATGTCCTTAAAAAAAGTATTACCCTGTAAGTTTTGTAGAATTAATATGGTTAAAAATTTAAAAGCTGTACCATTAAATAAAAAAGCTTTAAAAAACAGAGCAAACTTTTCTAAATGGATGTTTAATTTCCATGAACATGTTAATAAAATGTTAAACAAAAAATCTGGATTAACTTACTGTAAGATAAGAGAAAGGTATGAACATTTTCGCTCAAGATGTACATTGGATATTAAAATTCCGGAAAAAATAGTAGAGAAAAGAAAAACACGAAAAAAAGAAAAAGGATGTACAGACCCGCTATATGGTAAAAAATCAAAATGTTTGATAAGAATAGTTCCTAAAGAAAATCGTGAAAAAACATTGACAATAGATAAAAAGTGTATAAAAAAGAAACTCAAATAAAAATAGTATTATATGATATTATTTTTATTTATGAAAATTTAGCAAAAGAGCTTAATCGTGCCATGGGTTGTCCTGCTGTTGGACCGGCTCCAGTTGGTCCAGAACTTGCGCCCCCCTCCTTTTCAAACATCGGACTAGGTAATACATTATCTACGGCAGAAGCTTCGTAATTAGGAACCTTTTTACATGTAAACGCGGGTTCTGGACATCTTTGTGGTCTAGGACATGGTTGACATTTTTTCTTTTTACAACAATCACCACCCCCACCTTTACCACCCTTAGATGATGATATTTCGGGACATTTAGGACAAACAGGTGGTATGATTTCGGATTTAAGAACATACAGGTGTTCTTCTCCAGGGGGTATTTGATTACGACTTATTCCGTCAGCAGAACCATATCCCATTTGCTTTTTTTCAGAACCCAATTTTTTAAATTCTACCCTGACATCTGAACCAATTTTTCTTGCTTTTTTAAAATCTTTATCGGTCATCGCATTTTGACTAGTACCAAAAGGGTTATATGAAGAACCATTATCACCGGATGTTAAAGATTTACCCGAACCTCCATGTTTCATATTTGCTAAAGACTGTGTGCTGTTAGAAATATTACTATTTCCCTCTATAACGTTCATACCTTCTAAAACTTTAATAGTGAAGGAACTAAATAAAAGAACCAATAATAATATTATAAATAAATGTGTCTTTGTTAGTTTCATTTATATAAATTATATTATGAAAAAAAATAAAGGAAAAAAAAAATTTAAAAAAAAAATAAAAGTAATATATAAATGCCAGCTTTAACACACAATAGAGTAAAAAACGGCTTTAATGGGGGAATTAGAAAAAATAATGCTACAGCAGGAACAAAATTTTCTCGAACATTGGGTTCTTCGAAAGCAGATGCTACTAGGTCTAAAGCATTGGTTGGTGGCATAGGTTCTGTACCTGCTAATATTCGCGCAGCTTATAGAAGGCGTGTTTTATGTAACTGTGAAAAGCCATTAGATGTAATAGCACCGATTATAGCAGCATTAATTCAAATAACTACACCGGGTATAAATGTAACACCATCATTTGATTTTAGTTCAAATGAAGTCGGTACAATTACAAGTAATTATGTATTTACATCTACAACCAATGCTGTCATTGGTAGCAATACAATAATATTTTCTAATTTAGCTAGTGGAACGTATAGTGACGTATTTGTACAAGTTACAGATTCTGCTGGAAATATGTCAAAAAAACTAATATTGGATTCTTTTGTTATTAACGATACTGTCCCCCCAGTTCTATCAGCAGTGACACAAATAGCTACACCTGGTAATGATAATACACCAAGCTTTGTATTTACTTCAAATGAAGCAGGTACAATCACGAGTAGTCAAGCATTTACATCCACACCGGACGCTATTGTAGGAGATAATACAATTACATTTGGTACATTAATTGATGATACATATACCGGAGTTACCGTACAGATAACTGATGCTACTGGAAATGTTTCAAATGTATTAACATTGGATGATTTCGTAATTGATACTGTATCTCCTGTAATATCGGCAGTGACCCCTATAGCAACACCAGGTAATGATAGTACACCAAGCTTTGTATTTACTTCAGATGAAGCGGGTACAATCACAAGTAGTCACGCCATTTCACCCCCCACATCTGCTACCGTGGGAAACAACACTATAACATTTTCAACATTAGTTGATGGAACATATAATGGTGTTACGGTAGAAGTAACTGATGCTGCTGGAAATGTTTCCAATGTATTAACATTGGCTGATTTCGTAATTGAAACATCCGTACCAACATTAAGTGCTGTTACGCAAATAACACCACTAACAAATGATAATACACCGAGCTTTGTATTTACATCAACAAAAGCTGGAACAATAACGAGTAGTAACACATTTACATCCACGACATCCGCAATTTCAGGAGATAATACAATTACATTTTCAACATTAGGCGATGATACATATAACACTGTTTGGGTAAAAGTTACGGATTCGTTTAGTAATACTTCTAACCAATTAATACTAAATAGTTTCGTAATAGATACAGTAGCTCCAACAATAGCGGCTAAAACACCAATCACTACACCAACAACTGATACTACACCAAGCTTTGTATTTACTTCAAATGAAGCAGGTACAATATCAAGTAGTCACGCATTTACATCCACACCGAATGCTATTAATGGAGATAATACAATTACATTTGATACATTAGCCGATGATACATATAACACTGTTTGGGTAGAAGTAACAGATGATGCTGGAAATACATCTGGACAATTACCATTGGACCCTTTTACGATTGCCACAAATGTAGAATGTTTGACAATGGATACAAATGTTAATATCGTAGAGTCGAGTGGTAAAAAATACGTATTTAATGGTGGAAACACGTATGACGCCGATAAAAAGTATGGATTGAATAATGCGATATACACGTTTATAGATATACCCATGGGTCATCCATTAGCTATACTTAATAATGGTAATGCGAATATAACTTATACAGGTAATGATAACACCGCTTCGCCTATTATAATTAAAGTAAGTGGTGGCGATATCAATGAAACAAATGGTGATTTCTATGTCTTCAATGATGAAAATAATAACACTATAAATCTAGGAAATGGAACATTTAGATTTATGAGAGGTAAAACATATAAATTTCAAGCAGATGGGATTGGATCAACACATCCCTTCAAAATTTATATGAGCAGTGCTTTTGTAAATGATAATAATGGCAGTTCATCCGGTATTACAGATTCAATAGATAGTATAACTATTACAATCCCGGCTAACCATAGTACAACAGCTGGAGACTTGTATTATCAATGTGGTGGACACATTGATATGAAGAAAGACTTATCACTTCTTAACAAGAGTGTAACAGGTACAACAAATGACGCATCTTACGATTTCTTTTATGGTGATATTGTTGTGACGGTATCTGGAGACTTTGGAAATGTAAGTACATATTGTTATTATCATGGATACATGGGTGGAGAAAACTTATTGGAATACAAGTCTACATGTAGTCCTTAAAATAATTAATTTAACAAAATTATATAAAAATATTATTATATAATTTCATTATGAGACGAATGCTAAAAACATTTTGTAATAAAAATTTACTAGAAGCTGGTGTTGATGAAGCGGGTAGGGGGCCTTTATTTGGAAGAGTTTATACAGCTGCTGTGATTATCCCACAAGATGAAACATTTCAGCAAAAATTTATTAAAGATAGTAAAAAATTAAGTGAAAAAAACAGAGAAAAAGCCTTTAAATTTATTAAAGAAAATGCGATAGATTGGAAGGTTCACTATAAAGATGAAAAGTACATTGATATAAATAATATTTATAATACAACATTCGATTGTATGCATGGTAGTTTAAATAATTTAATAGTGAATCCCGAATATTTATTGATTGATGGTTCAGAATTTCAATTATGGACACAAAATGATAAAATTATCCCATATAAATGTGTTGTAAAGGGGGATAATTTGTATGCGTCAATAGCGTCTGCATCCATATTAGCAAAGGTATCCCGAGATAATTATATAAAAGATATGTGTAAAAAATATCCAAAATTAGATGAATATTATAAGTTAGGGAAAAATAAAGGATATGGTACAAGAGAACATATGGAAGGTATAAAGCGATACGGTATATCACCATGGCATAGGAAAAGTTTTGGAATATGTGGACAATCTAAGATAAACAAAGTGTTTTTAAATTGAAATAAATATTTGTAGTTTATAATATAAACATTATTATCAATAGTAAAATGTTGAAATCGCGATATCTACTGGCTTTTTGTGATGAAAATTTTGAAGATAAATGGCATATTATAAACAGACAGTTTATATTAGAAAGAACGGACAATATAAATAGCGTTTCTGGTGTATTTCTACAGGATATTTGGTTTAACTACAAACTAAAAAGCGCGTATTCGAATAATGATAAAAAATTAAAATTTATGATTATTAAATCAAAAAATTATGTTAACATGGTAAATAAAATTATTAATGATGAAGTAGATAATATTGAAACAGATATGAAAAAGTATATATTTAACATACAACCTGAAAATATAAATAAAAAATACGAAGATTTACATAAAAAATCTCTTGATAGGTCTAGCTTTAAAATAAAATGCGCTGAAAATGAAAATGTAATATTAAGTATTGAAATATTTAATTATGAAAATGAAAATTTTATTACGCTACCTCGTTTTAATATTTATTAAATTGATATAAAAATTAATTAATTAATTTTTATATTATAAGAATAATAATGAGTGTGGTTGTATTTGATGTTGAAACAACAGGGTTACCAAAACAAAGAAAAGCTTCTTTGTTTGATACCGAACTATGGCCTTATATTGTACAAATGAGTTGGACTGTAATTGATATTATAGAATGTAAGATAATGTCAATAGATGATCACATTGTTAGATTGCCTAATGATGTTGTCATCCCACAAGATTCTACCAAAATACACGGTATTACAAATGAGATGATGCTAGAAAAGGGCACGGATATAAAAAAAGTTTTGATTAAATTTCAAGAAGATATTAATAATTCAGAAATTATTGTTGCTCATAATATATCATTTGATAAATCTATTATAGGTGTTGAATCGATAAGAAATTTAGACGGTAATTTATTTAATACATATACAGGAAACAATTACTGTACCATGAAAAGAAGTATAAAACTCTGTAAAAAATGGGCCAAATTATCTTATTTACACGAAAAGCTATTTAACCAAACACCCAATAATTTACACAATTCTCTAATTGATGTTTTTGTTTGTTTTCGTTGCTTTTATAAGTTACATTATGGGATGGACCCACTTCAAAAAATTAAAAGTGACCAACCCAATGGTGTAAAATTCCGTAATACATATAATGAAATATTGTGTAAATGTTAAAGTGTAAATGTTAAAGTGTAAATGTTAAAGTGTAAATATAAATTGATATAAATATATAAATTTTTTTATATCAATAAAAAATGCTCGAATTAATTTCAAATGACGATACAAAGGTTCGATTTAATAATAGAGAAGTGTTACATTCAAATTTGTTAAAAAGTTTTTATTATGAAGAAACATCTGAAAATGGTGAAAAAAAATTAGACGAATCAATAAAACTAGATTATATATCAGACGAACAATTACAAATACTTAAATCACTGCTACAAAATCTTGTATATTATGATTTGAACCAAGAAACCATAAAAAAAATAAATAATTATAATGATATTTTTAGTCCGATTAAAGATATTTTAAATATTAATAAGGAATTTACAATGGATAAATTATTTAAATTAATTGATATTTGTAACTTTTTAGATATTCCAATACTTTTACATATATTAAAAATGAAAATATATACATTAATAGATAGCAACCCAAACGAAGATATAGTAAAAATGTTCAATATAAATAAAGAACTAATAAAAGAAAAAGATAACTCTATTGAAACATGTGTAAAAGAAACGGAAATCTATGAAATTATTACAAAATATAAATTAAAAACTGAAGACTTTACAGAAAAAGAAAACGAAGCTATTAAAATATTGGAAACATTCTTATTAGGTTAACCCGAACACATATCACATATATCATTGTCCTCTTCTGTATATTTAACGTTTTTTTGGTCTGGTTCAATGGTAAACTGTTGGGGGGCGGCTTTAGCTTTTGTTCTTAAATAATACATACCCGTTTTCAGTCCCTTTTTCCATGAATATACATGCATAGATGTAAGTTTGTCATACTTGGGTTCTTTCATCCACAAATTTAAACTCTGACTCTGGCATATAAAAGCACCTCTATCAGCAGACATATCGATTAAATTTTTCATTGGGATTTCCCATACAATTTTATATTTTTCTCTAATATGTTCAGGCAGATTTTTCAAATGCTGTATAGAACCATTGTTTTTAATAATACTATTTTTTATTTCATCGTTCCACTCATAATATTCAATGAGCTCTTTTATTAAATATTTGTTTACAACAATAAATTCACCGGCAAGTGTTCTTCTAACATATATATTACTAGTGAATGGTTCAAAACACTCATTGTTTCCTAGAATTTGTGAAGTAGAAGCAGTGGGCATTGGTGCGACCAATAAAGAATTTCGCAGTCCATATTTTTTAATTTTGGTTTTCAAAGATCTCCAATCGTATCTATCCGAAGGAGTAACATTCCACATATCGAACTGTAAAATACCTTTAGAAGCAGGAGAATTTTCAAAAGATGAATATGGGTTGTCTTCGATTGCTATGGAGACACTTTCTTCTAATGCTGCGTGATAAATAGTTTCGAAAATATAGGTATTTAATAATTTAGCTTCGTCTGAAGCAAAAGGTATCTCCATTAATGCGAAAGTATCAGCTAGACCTTGAACACCAATACCTATAGGTCTGTGTTTTTTATTTGATACATCTGTTTTTTTAGTTGGATAAAAATTAATATCAATTACTTTATTTAAATTATTTGTTACAATTTTAGATATTTTGTGTAACAATTCAAAATCATATGTTGGTTTAAACAACTTACGTATTTCATTGTATCCACCAATTCTTTTATCATTTATAAAAATTTGTGGCACACTGTTAATTTTATTTTCTTCATCCAAATTTTCATTTTTATTTATATCTTCGTAAAATGCTTTCCTTTTTTCATCGTCATCTAAGTTTATTTCTTCGAAATCAAAATTATTTTTTTTCAAAAATGTTTTTGTACGACGACAAAATCCACAATTTTCCTTAGAGAATATTTTAATAGAATTTATATATTTATATTGTTCTGGACTTGGTTGTTTTACAAATTTAGATAGTCCAATACTTGCTAGGTTACAAACAGCTGTTTCTTTTTTATCCGAATATTCCATTATTTCGCAGCAAAGATTACTACTTTTGATAGTACCTAGATTTTTTTGATTGCTTTTACGATTGGCGTGGTCTTTAAATAAAATATAAGGCGTTCCTGTTTCAATTTGACTATCCAAAATTTTAAGCCAAATTTTTCTTGCGCTTACCGTTTTAATTCCTTTATTTTCTTTTTCATAACTTTCATATAATTCTTTAAATTTGTCACCATAGACATCTGATAGCCCCGGGCAATGGTCAGGACACATTAATGTCCAATCTTGATTTTTAATAACTCTTTCCATGAACAAATCGGGGATCCACATGGCATAAAATAAATCTCTTGCTCTCATTTCTTCATCACCATGGTTTTTTTTCATATCAAGGAATACTTCAATGTCGCCATGCCATGGTTCCATGTAAATAGCAAAAGAACCCTTTCTTTTCCCACCACCTTGGTCACAGTATCTAGCAGTGCTATTAAAGACTCTTAACATGGGGACGATACCATTTGATGTACCGTTTGTTCCTCTAATATGAGAACCGGACGCCCTAACATTGTGAATATGAAGTCCGATACCACCTGCCCACTTTGAAATGTTCGCACAATCAGCCAATGTATTATAAATTCCAGAAATGCTATCGTCTTCCATGGCAATCAAGTAACAACTACTCAATTGAGAGCGAGGTGTTCCAGCATTAAATAAAGTAGGCGTCGCGTGTGTAAAATATTTTTGACTCATATAATCATATGTTTCTTTCACTTTTTTAAGGTCATTGCCATGAATACCAACGGCAACACGCATCCACATATGTTGTGGTCTTTCAACAATTTCGCCATCAATCCTCATAAGATAAGCTCTTTCAAGTGTTTTGAAACCAAAATAATCAAGAAAATAATCTCTTTCAAAATCAAACCAACCCTGAATAATACTTTTGTTATTTCTAATTACTGAAAAATATTTTTTTGAGATCAATGGGTGGTTATTACCATTTACATCGCTAAACTGATACAATTTCTTTGATATTTTAAAGAAATTGACGTCGGTGTTTTTATGGTGATTTGAGATTAAAACTTTACTAGCCAATATACCGTAATCGGGATGTGTTGTGGCGAGAGAAGCACACTGTTGTGCTGTAAGCTCATCTATTTTTGTAGTAGGTATGTCTGGATATAATCTATCAATAATTTTAACAGAAACAGAAGTAAAATTAACATCTAAATTATCTCCTAAACTTTTAATACGCTTTAAGATTTTATCAAATGAAACAACTTCTCTTTTTCCCGAACGTTTGGTGACGTAATCTTCTGTTTTTTTCATAGTCTCCGAATATAATAAATGTATGAGATATAATTTTTAAATGGTTGTTTAAATATTTAAATTTAGTTTTCAAATATTTAATTTTACCAATTATTGTTTAAATTTAATATAAATATATATATAATGAGTTCGCATAATAGCAGATTAAATCAAGTATTATTAATATTGGTATTTTTAGGGATATCTTTTATAATTTTTAAGGAGAAAGAAGGTTTTTCTAACGCGTATTATGAGTTAGAAGAATCATATAGCGGTGCCATTCTTAAAAATTTCTTAAGAAATCCATTTCCACATAAAATATTTGATAAAGATTTTATGAGACAAACAGAGACTAAATATGTTGGTGATTTTAATCAAAAAACAAATAATATAAAATATAGAAAAATACCTTGTGACAAAAAACAATATGATTATAACATTTGTGAAGCATTATATAGAGAGAATAATCAACAACCTGAAAATGACACATGTAATCCCGGATTTGGATGTCGGCGTGTAGGATTTTATTGTTCTTTACTTGAAGGAAGCAAAGAAAAAGAAGAAGATGATAATGAAGAATAAATAGTTAAATAGTTGACCTGTCAGTTTTAAATAATCTATCCATAAAAATATCGACTCCGAAATTATAATTCAATAATTTATGATGTATATGATGTTTTTTATTTTTATAACTTCTTGAATGAGATGATAATATTGAATTAAATACTATAGTTGTCCATACAATAAAATATTGTATAGTTGAACAAACAAATACATAATGAATAATATATATTGAACCCATATTAACAACTATACATTCAATAGGATGAGAGTGAAAAGATAAAATACCGATAGGATTTTTATCTGAATGGTGTAATTTATGTATATATTTATAAAGAATTTTATTGTGAAATAATCTATGTAAAGAATAAAACCAAATATCACCAAAAATTATATTTATAAGTAATAAGTAAATTTCTCTATAAAAATTATCATATATATTTATAATCGGTTGAAAATAAAATAATGAAATAAATGTTATCGGTATCAATATATAAATATTTAAAAATAATATATCTAATTTTTTAAATAAATCTTTATAGTTATGATAATCAGGTTTATTTAAAAAATAATCAATATATGAAGCAGTGGAATATATAAATGGGAAATATATAGGATATAAATAGTTAAACATCGTATTATTTAATTTTAACATTGTGTTAAACTATTAAATAATATTATGATTTTTTTAATATTATTAAAAATGTTATATAGGGTAATATTAACTTTCTAAATCAATCCAGAAATATGTTTTATCTTGGCTTTTAATTTTACTACTATAGTACTGAAAACTATTGCCACAGTTACTACTTTACCCAATAATCCTTCTCCATCTGTTGAAGGCCGCCCAGGTATATATTTGGTAGTGTATTTAAATAGGAAAGGAACAATAGATATAACTTTTCTAATATAATACAATACTATTATCAATATAATAAATTCAATTAACGTTTTTGCTAAAATTGTTGGATTATCTTCATTAATATTAAAATTAAATGAATATTTATTAAAAAATGTAGCAGCCATTAATGAAACAATAAACGCGACTATTGTATCTTGAGACATTTCCATGATTTTTTGTAAACGAATGTGGTTAAATTCGAACACACTTTTTAGTTTCATGGTTATATGATTTTGAAGCATTATATATAATAATACTTTAAAAAAAATATATAATAAATACTATTATATATATGCTGACCTTTAATAAATTAATAAAAGAATTAAATAAAGGAAATATTTATATGTTAATTGGTAATGGTAGTAAAAACCAATTTCGTTATTTAAATAATTTAAAACAAACAGTTAAAAAGCTATTAAAAAATGTTCCAAAACAATCAAATTTTTTATATTTCGGTGATGGAGCTAATAAAAAGAAACCTGATGTAGGTTATGCTTTCCAGTTAATAAGTGAAATAAGACCTGACATAAATATTTATATGGTACAAATTTCTGAAGCAAAAAGTTGGGGTGTTCCAAAATTTGTAAAGAATGTATACTGGCATAGCGATTATACAAAACAATGTAAATGGGGTGGAATAAATAATGGAAAACCATGCTCAAATACAAAAAAATGGATAAATGTAAATAAAAGAGCAAAAATTAATAAAGTTTTTATATTGGGTGGGGGTAAAATTACGTTAGATGAATATTCATTAATTAAAAAGGCAAAAATTGAGTATGTATATTTTGAAATAGAACGCCGGTTTTTGGGTGATGGAAAAACAAGGATAAAAGATAGCGATACAAAATCAAAAAAAATAGGAATAACTTATAAAAAGATTAAATAATTAATTATATATCTACTTGAATAATCATTTTTGGTTTCTTTACTTTTGTAGGTTTCTTTACTTTTGTAGGTTTCTTTACTTTTGTTGGTTTCTTAACCTCTTTTTCATCTTTTGAAATATTTACATCTTTTGAAATATTTACATCTTTTGAAATATTTACATCTTTTTTAATATTGTCTGTCTTGATAACATTAACAATTTTTTTTTCTCTTTTCTTTGGTGCCCGATGTTCATATCCGGTTTCGCGTTCTTTTAAAATTGTTTCCCATATATTTCTAAGAAGTGGCGTTATTTCGTCAAACCATGCCTTATTTCTCAGCACCAAAGAAGATGAATATTTATCCAAATACCAATATGTGTTTCTTACCCAAGTTAATTCTTTATTTTGCTCTCTACATTTATCGTACCATACATCAAACTCATCCTTTTTAATTCCATATGGTGGATATTTATAAATGGGTTCGTGTCCATCAAAGAATTGTACAATAACACCCTTATCTTTATCTAATTGTGTTTTTGTAAAATCACCATCTTTATTAAAAGCTTCTTCATTGTCGTATGTTATAAATCTTGTTTCTAAAAAGTCACATTCGGGTAAATCCCAAACCTCCATTTGTAATTGCATCTGTACCCAATACTCTTTTTTTGGAATACCGTTTAATTTTCTATCTGAAACTGGATTTTTTATTTCCAATAATCTACCATACCGTTTGTTTGTTTTCTTAATGTTAATACCGTCTGGCGAAGCTCCTAAAAAATGAATTGTATCGTGTTTAATACATCCAAACTCACCTATTTTAGTATCATACATTTTTTCATACATCAAAATGGAGAGTGGTTCATATTTATGCCCTTGGTGGAAAGGTGACTCAATGTTAACACCACATGACTTTTTTTTATTAATTGGTTTACATTTCTCATAAATTAAACTGTTCTGAGCGGCTTGTGAATCAATGGCTTTCCATAAATTACTAGCTGTCAAACGATTCCTACGAAATGTATACCATGCGTCTGTTCTTTGTTCGGGTTGTTCTTTCGTTTTTAGTTTTTCAAAAATACTATCCACGTGTGCGATATCTGGTTCTTTAATTAAACGTGTTTTTCTATATGATCTGGGTGTATCGGTAATTAAAAAGTACAAATCCAATGATTCATTTATAATTACATCTATTGATACAGTAAAGGTAAAAATAATATTCATCCCATATGTATCTATAATCATTTTGTAAATATCTTCATAAATAATTTCACGAAAATGATATTTTTCATATACTCGAATATTATCATTTAAATAATCAGAAATGAAATAATAAACAGTTTCTTTAAAATCTTCTATGTTTTTGTTATCCATTTTCTTTACATTTACATCGTCTATTATATTTGACAGCGTTGGTAAGTCGTCCCACCTAGTAACCATAGATTTATTAATATAAATTTATATAATAATATTTATATCAATTTTAATTTTAATTATTCAGTTGATACTAATTGTATATTTTTCTTATTCGGTTTATCCTTTTTATTAATCTTATCCTTTTTATTAATCTTATCCTTTTTATTAATCTTATCCTTTTTATT
>ERZ807291.1362-NODE-1362-length-39905-cov-72.484191_pt1 | contig 39905 bp, 43 predicted proteins | sample MGYA00521257_ERZ807291 | MGnify/ENA primary metagenome ERZ807291 (study PRJEB31413, sample SAMN03169783) | marine metagenome | biome: Marine; feature: Water; material: Subsurface seawater | place: North Sea | collected 2011-04-28 | depth 1 m m ...
CTGACCCCTAGATTCGTAGTCTAGTGCTCTATCCAGCTGAGCTACGAGCGCACATATAGAATTATTTTATATAGTTATAGTTATAAATAATTATAATCAAGTAAGAAAAAATATTATAATTTTAAAGGTTTTGGTGTAATAGATTTCAATAATAAATTAATAAATTACGAGTGAACTAAAAATGTACGATAAATCATTTCCAGTATCATGGGAAGAGCTTCATAGAAACAGTAAAGCGTTGGCTTGGCGTTTATCAGAGATGAAGCCATATAAAGGTATAATAGCAGTTACAAGGGGCGGATTAGTTCCAGCTGCAATTGTAGCAAGAGAATTAGATATAAGGTTGATCGATACTGTTTGTGTATTATCTTACAATCAGAAAAATAAGGGTGATGTAAACGTACTAAAAGAATGCTCAATTGCTGATGATGGTAAAGATTGGTTAATAGTAGATGATTTAGTTGATACTGGTGAAACCATTAAAACAATTAGACTTAAACTTCCAAATGCTCACTATGCAACGGTTTATGCAAAGCCAAGTGGTAGGGAGCAGGTCGATACTTATATAACCGAAGTTTCACAAGACACTTGGATATATTTTCCATGGGACATGGAGATGAAGCCAGCCCCTACCATTTCTGAAAGAACACAGAAATAATCATATTGACTATCTGGTACAAAGGGTCTAAAAACAGAAAAAATTTAAACAAGGGGCTGTAATAATTACAGATTAGCTATGAAACGTACATTCCAACCAAGTAATTTAGTAAGAAAAAGAAGACATGGTTACAGAAGCAGAATGTCTACTGTTGGTGGTAGGAACGTAATTCGTAGTAGAAGAGCTAAAGGCAGAAAAAAACTCTCAGCCTAGTTTTATGTTCTACACCTTTTTATTTTATTAAGTTAAATCTATGAGCTAAATAAAATGAAACTCCAAACTATAAAAAAAAGAAAAGACTTTGTTTTATCTAATAAGTTTGGAAAAAAAATTTCCAATAAAAATTTTATACTTCAGAAATATAAGCAAATTGAACAAGACCAGCCTTGTTTAAAATTTGGTTTCACTGCTACTAAAAGAATTGGTAACGCAGTTAAAAGAAATAGAGCTAAGAGGAGAATGAGGGCATTAATTTCCTTGTTTCTTCAGGAGAATAGATTATTGTTTGATGACAAAAGCAGTTATGTAATAGTTGCAAAAAAATCGTTAATAAAGGCTACTTTTCTAGATTTAAGAGCTGAAATGAAAGAATGTTTAAGTAAATCATGATTAAGAAGTTTTTAACAAGTTTTGTAGTTAGCATAATTAACTTTTATAAATACCTAATTTCCCCTTTATTAGGAAATAATTGCAGGTACTTGCCAACCTGTTCAGATTATACAAAAGAATCAGTTATAAAGTTTGGAATAATATATGGTATTTGGTTGGGGTTTAAAAGAATTGTTAGATGTCATCCTTGGGGAAAGGGCGGACATGATCCCATTAAATAGATATATGTATTTAATTTTTTAACCTTTATTTTTTACTATAAAATATGTGAGATAAAATGAATCCAGAAACTCGAAACTTAGTTGCAGCTATATGCCTTTCCATGTCAGTTTTAATTGGCTACCAACTACTATTTGTTGACCCTCAAAAAGAGCTGAATAATCAGCAGAATATTGTTAAAGATAGTACAGATACTTCAAATATACCCCTACCATCAAATACAGACACTGGAATTGTTGGTGTAGATAATACGGCTTCAACTGATGATAGCAAAGTTGTACCCAGAGTTTCAATGCTTACAAAAGAAGCCTCTGGTTCAATTTCTTTGAAAGGGGCAAGAATCGATGACATCACTTTAACTCAATATAGAGAAACGTTAGATCCTGAAAGTGATTTGATAAAATTATTATTAAAATCAAATGGCCAAACTCCTTATTTTATAGAATTTGGGTGGAGTAATCCAAATGGAATTAAGGTGCCTAATGGAAAATCAGTTTGGAAGTCATCAAGTAAACTTTTAACACCTGATAAAAATATTACTCTTTCTTGGGATAATGGTGAAGGTATCACCTTTTATCAGGATATAAGTGTTGATGATACTTTTATGATTACTGTAAATCAGAGGGTTGAAAATAATTCTAATCAGGCTGTTACACTATATCCTTATGGATTAATTAGAAGGGCTGGCGAACCTAAAACAATTGATTTCTTTGTTTTACATGAGGGCCCTTTAGGTGTCTTTGATGGTACCCTATCTGAAAAAAGTTATGGAGATTTGACCGAAGCAGGTAAAAAGGGGATTAACGTAAAACCTTTAGAAGCAGGCGGCTGGATTGGACTAACTGATAAATATTGGATGACGGCTCTTCTACCAGACCAAAATGAAAATTATAATTTCACCTTTAGGAAATTAAGTTCTAATGGTGGCCAATATCAAACAGATTTTCTTGGGAGTGCTATGACAATAGCACCAAACACTAAAGGTGAATTTTTAACAAGAACATTTGCTGGAGCTAAAAGACTAGCTCTATTTGATGATTATGAACAAAGATACAATATTAAGCATTTTGACTTAGCAATAGATTTTGGCTGGTTTTATTTTTTAACTAAACCATTCTTTTACGCTTTATCTTGGGCAAATGATTATTTAGGAAATTTTGGATTAGCTATTCTTGCAATAACTGTAATAGTTAAACTACTTTTCTTTCCTCTAGCAAATAAGTCATATAAAAGCATGGCAAAAATGAGAGTGCTTACTCCTCAAATACAAAAATTAAGAGAGAGAGTTGGGGATGATAGGCAAAAATTAAATCAAGAAATGATGAATTTATATAAAAAAGAAAAGGTAAACCCGGCAGCTGGGTGCTTGCCTATCTTAGTTCAGATTCCTGTTTTCTTTGCACTCTATAAGGTTTTATTTGTGTCTATTGAGATGAGACAAACCCCATTTTTTGGATGGATTAAAGATCTTTCAGTACAAGACCCAACAAGTGTTTTTAATCTTTTTGGACTTCTACCTTATAGCACATCTATGCTTCCAGATTTTCTAAATATTGGAATTTGGCCTTTATTAATGGGTGTTACAATGTTTTTACAACAGCGATTAAACCCAACGCCCCCAGACCCAATCCAAGCAAAGATTTTTGCTTGGATGCCAGTTGCTTTTACCTTTTTGCTAGCAACATTTCCTGCCGGATTGGTAATATATTGGACATGGAACAACCTCCTTTCTATATGCCAACAATGGGTTATTATGAATAAAATGAATAAAGAGGCTAAATAAGAAAGAAAGTTAGATATTTGTTTTATGAAGAAGCTGACATCGAAAATGCTCGTAAACTATTTTCAGGAGAGTGCAACTTTATTGCAGCTGCTCTAAATGAAGAAGCTATTCCTCCCCAAGAAGTTAACGAAATAGCTTTTGCAGGTAGATCTAATGTTGGTAAGAGTTCTTTGGTGAATGCTTTAACAAATAGAAAAACTCTAGCTAGAACAAGTCAAACCCCAGGAAGAACAAGGCAATTAATATTTTTTGATCTTATATATCAATCATTAAGATTGAGACTAGTTGATTTGCCTGGTTATGGTTATGCTAAAGCACCCAAAAAAGATATTCATTCTTGGACAACCCTTACAGTTAAATATTTAAAAGGAAGACCCTCCTTGAGGACAGTATGTCTGTTAGTTGATAGCAGGAGAGGGATAGGTGACTATGATAGGTTAATAATGAAAGAATTAGATTTAGCTGCAGTTAGCTGGGTATTAGTACTGACGAAAGCAGATAAATTAAAAAATGATGAATTAACAAAAGTTAAAGATGAGACCAATAAAATAATATCAAAGCATCCCGCTTCATATCCAGAATTAATGGTTACATCTAGTTTAAAAAATGATGGTTTAATTTCATTAAGAACTTACCTTGGAAGCTTTGCGCAAAAAATTGGATAAAATAATAATTTTTTTTAAAATTATATGATATTAGTTCATAAATTACTTTTTAAATGGTTTTGATATTGGATAAAAATAAAGAAGAAATTAGATCTGAGTGGCTAGGAAAAGCAAATTTGCTAACTGAAACATTACCTTTTATGAAAAGGTATTCAAACAAAGTCATTGTTGTCAAGTTTGGTGGAAACGCTATGGGCAAAAAAGAATATGTTGATAGTTTTGCAAAAGACATTGCTTTCCTACAACAAGTAGGAATCTTACCGGTAGTCGTTCATGGAGGGGGACCTCAAATAGGAGAAATGTTATCCAAATTAAAAATTAAAACCGAATTTATTAATGGCCTTAGAATTACAGATGCTGCCACAGTTGATGTTGTAGAAATGGTATTAAGTGGGGTTACTAATAAATCAATTGTAACAGCTATTTCAAATTCGGGTGCTAAAGCAGTAGGAATTTCTGGTAAAGATGGAAATTTAATAACCGCCAAGAGGTTACTTCAAACAGATAATGATTCTGACTCAAATGTTGAAAAAGCTATTGATCTTGGTTATGTGGGTGAACCAGAAGTGATAGACCCTAAAGTTATTGATGCCCTTATTAATGAAAAAATGATACCTGTAATTGCTCCTGTTGGTATGGGCAGAGATGGCCAAACTTATAATATAAATGCAGACACTGCAGCTGGTGCTATTTCAGCATCAATGAAAGCTTCAAGAATGATAATGTTGACTGATGTGTCTGGTGTTCTTGATCAAAATGGAGATTTAATCACAGAATTGACTGTTTCCGAGGCACAGGACCTTATAAAAAACAAAGTCGTTTTGGGAGGGATGATACCAAAGCTTAAGACTTGTATTGACGCTGTTTTAGGAGGCGCTGAAGCATCAGTAATTATGGATGGGAGAATGCCTCATTCGTTATTATTGGAACTTTTCACTGAACATGGTGTAGGAACTATTATTCGCAGAAACCCTAATTGACCTCTCGAATAAAGAAATAATTAATGAAAAATACTAATATAATTTCTTCTAATTTTAATAATCATTATGATTATTGGGTATTTGATCTTGATAATACTATCTATGATTTTAATTTAGGCTTGTTTAGAAGAATTTCTCAAAGGATGACAGAATATATAAAAGATTTTTTTCAGTTGAACCATTCAGAAGCTCTAAACCTTCAAAAAAGTATGTATAGAAAATATGGTTTAACTTTACGAGGTTTAATGATCGAAAAGGAAATAGACCCAGAACCTTTTTTGGAATACGTACATGATGTTAGCTTTGATGATTTGAAAACAGACCATAAATTAAAGAAATTATTAGGAGAAATCAAAGGTAACAAATTAATTTATACTAATGCATCATATAAACATGCCGAAAAAATATTAACTTCTATGGGAATTTTTGAAGAGTTTGAAATGATTTTTGATATAAAAGACTCAAATTATATAGCTAAACCTGATCAAAGTTCTTATCTTATGATGAAAGAGAAGTTTGGCTTTGATAATGAAAATATCAAAAGAAGTATTTTTTTTGAAGATACAGCTAAAAACTTAAAACCCGCTAGTGAGTTAGGTATGAGCACTGTATGGATTGAAAACGATTTTAATAAAGAAGAAGCTAATAAACTCAGAAAATTTATAAATTTTACCGGATCAGATATAAAATCAATTTTAACCAAAATGCTAAGAAGTTAAAACTTTAAATTACAAAACTTAAATTAAGGAAAATAAAATGAACTTTGAAAATATTAAATCTGTTATTGAAAGAGTTTTTGATAATAATGAGGATGTAAATCCTGGAACCACCGGTGAAGTAAGAGATTCTATTGAAGCAGCTTTAAATTATTTAGATAAAGGTGAATTAAGAGTAGCTGATCCATTAGGTGATAGCCAATGGCAAGTTAATCAATGGCTTAAAAAAGCTGTACTATTATCATTTAAATTAAATGATATGGACGTAATTTCTGGTGGTCCTGAAAGCCCGAATAAAGGTCCAGCAAATTGGTGGGATAAAATACCTTCAAAATTTTCTGGATGGGATAAAGAAGATTATAAAAAAGCTGGGTTTAGGTCTGTCCCTGGATGTGTTGTTAGACATTCAGCTTTTATTGCGCCAAGTGTAGTTTTGATGCCATCATTTGTAAACATAGGTGCATATGTAGATTCTGGTAGTATGATTGACACTTGGGCTACTGTTGGCTCTTGTGCTCAAATTGGTAAAAATGTACATATTTCTGGTGGCGCTGGGATAGGAGGGGTTCTAGAACCTATTCAAGCTGGACCAGTAATTATAGAAGATGACTGTTTTATCGGCGCTAGATCTGAAGTTGCAGAAGGAGTGGTTGTAGAAAAAGGAGCAGTTTTATCAATGGGTGTATTTATTGGTGCATCAACAAAAATTATTGATAGAAATACTGGTGAAATTTACATGGGAAGAGTTCCTGCTTATTCAGTGGTTGTGCCAGGCTCCCTTCCAGGAAAATTACTACCAGATGGATCTCAGGGGCCGAGTTTATATTGTGCGGTTATTGTAAAAAAGGTTGACGCTCAGACACGATCAAAAACATCTGTTAATGAATTATTAAGGGATTAATTTAGGTCTTTTATGTCTGAAATAATAAATGCAGTTGATTTAACCTCCAAATTAATTAGGTGTGAAAGTATCACTCCAAACTCAGCAGGTGCTATTGAACTTTTAATATCTTATTTAGAACCATTAGGTTTTAAATGTAAAAAAATTAATTTTGGTGAAGGTATTGAAAAAGTAGAGAACTTATACGCAAGATTTGGAACCAAAGGTCCTAATATTTGTTTTGCCGGTCACGTAGATGTTGTTCCTACTGGGGATATTAAAAAATGGTCCATGGACCCATTTGGTGGAGAAATCAAGCAAGGAAAAATATGGGGAAGAGGTGCTGCTGACATGAAGTCAGGGATAGCTGCTTTTTTATCATCTGTTTCTAATTTTTTATCAAAAGAAAAAGATTTTGAAAAAATTGGAAGTATTTCTTTTTTAATAACCAGTGACGAGGAAGGTAAGGCAATTAATGGAACAAAAAAAGTTGTTGAATGGTTAGAGGAAAAGGAAGAGAAAATCACAGCATGTATTGTTGGTGAGCCAACAAACGTAAGTGAAATGGGTGATACTATTAAAGTAGGAAGAAGAGGTAGTTTTACAGGGTTTTTAAAAGTTAAAGGCGTTCAAGGACATGTGGGTTATCCTCATTTAGCAGATAACCCAATAAACTCTCTAATAAAAATGTTAGAGCCATTTGTAAAAATTTATTTAGATGAAGGCACCGAAAATTTTCAACCTAGTTCTGTTATGATAACAAGTGTTGATGTCAATAATAATGCGAGTAACGTTATCCCTGGTGAAGTAAGCGCAACTTTTAATATAAGATTTAATAACCTTCATACTATAAACTCTCTTAAAGCAATGTTAAAAAATCAATTTAATAAAATAACCCAAAATTATGAGTTTGATTATTATTGTAACGCAGAACCTTTCTTAACTAATGATGAGTTTCTGAAATCAACAATTGAAAAAGCTATTAAAAGTGTTGTCAAAATTAACCCTAAACAATCTACTTCTGGAGGCACTTCTGATGCCCGTTTTATTTCAAAGATATGTCCTGTCGTAGAATTTGGTCTAGTAGGTAAAACTATGCATAAAATTGATGAAAATGTAGATGTTGATGACATAACAAAATTAGTAAGTATTTATAGTTTTTTTCTATCTAATTATTTTGGAGTTAGTAGTTTTGATTAATCCTCCCCCAAGTCCTTTTATTGTAAAAGATGGCTTTATTTCTGCATTCACGTTTATGTCCAAAAAAAATAATGTAAGTGGAGCATTTAATTTAAATAAAAATGGTTTTTGGGATAGTTGCTGGATAGTTTTTTTTGTCAATGCAGTTGTATCATCTATTGCTTCTTATGGTCTCAAAGCTAATATAGAAGGGGATCTTGAAAGTGGAATTTTGCCAAGATTACTTTTAATAACAGTAATTGACATATGCCTGTTTTCAATTCTAGTTAACATGATTTTTGAAAAAATCGGAAAAGCAAATTCTTTTTATAAATTTATAATTCCGTTTAATTGGATACAATCTTTTCAAGCAATCATAATGCTTTCTTTTGCTATGTTAGGATTAGTTTTCCCACCCTCAATTTTTATTTTTTTTGGCATTGGAGTTGTAATTTGGGTAACTTTTTCTCTTTGGAGGATTGGTAAAGAAGAAGTTGGTTTGTCTGGTTGGGGGGCAACGGGTATGATTTTTTTATCTGTAGTTATTGAAGCTAGTTTAGGTATGTTTTCTAGATCATTGTCGGTTGCTTTATAAGTTAATTATAAACTGTATCGTCATATATAATCGGCCAATCATCATCCAATAAATTTTTAGGGTAATCTACCTTTTCTAAGTATAATCCATCTGCAGGAGCTGTTGGTCCAGCCAAACTTCTATCTTTTGCATGAAGTATTTTTTTAATTTGTTCAGGATCCCAAGTTTTATCTCCGATTTTAACGATTGTTCCAACAATAATTCTAACTTGGCTATGCAGAAAGCTTTTGGCCTTAACTCTTATAATCACCTCATCTCCTTCATTAGCGAAAGTTATTTCATCTAGGGTTCTTATAGGGGATTTTGCTTGGCATTTGATAGTTCTAAAGCTGGTAAAATCGTGTTGCCCTAATATATGTTTTATTCCTTCTTCCATTAATTTTAAATCTAGCTTTTGTCGAATGTGCCATACTTTTCCCTTGTCTAAGCCAGGAGGAGCAGCGCGGCATAGTATTCTGTACTTGTAAAATCTTTTAACAGCACTGAAACGAGCATTAAATTCAGATTTAACATGTTTAGCTGAAATAACTCTTATTTTGGTATCTTTAAGCAATGCATTGAATGCAGAAATTATATAAAATGGATGCTTGGATGTTAGTTTATGATTTTTAGGTAAATAAATATGGGCAACTTGACCTAGGGCGTGAACTCCTGCATCGGTGCGACCAGATCCTTGTATTTCAAATTTTTCGTTAAAAATACTTTTAGCAGCTTTTTCAAGACTTCCTTGAACAGAAACTCCTTCATCTTGTTTTTGCCATCCTACTAAACCGTTACCATCGTATTCAATTAACAAAGCGTATTTAACTTTATTCTCTACTTCCAAATTTTTCACCAATCATGATTTTCGTTCCATTTAAAAACTCAATAGCACTGATAATTTTTTTTCCTGGTTTTTGTAGTGAAACTATTTCTAAAGTTGTTTGTTTTCCACAAGCTACAATAATTTTTTTTCCAACTTCAATAATTGTTCCTGGTTCACTTTCATGAGTATTATTACCTAGGCGTGATGAAACAATTTTTATTAGGTTATTGTGTAAAAATGTAAATGTTCCTGGGAAAGGATCAAAAGCTCTTATCTTGTTATAAATTTCTTTGGATCCTTCTTCCCAATCAATTTCTGCTTCAGTTTTTTCAATCTTATTAGCATATTTGATACCAATTTCCTTTTGTGGAACAGGATCTATATTACCAATAGTATAACCTTTAATAGCATCAATAAGTATTTCTGCTGTAATATTTGATAGTTTATCATGAATTCTTTGCGCGTTGTCACTTTGGTAAATATCAATAGACCGAGATAAAATAACGGGCCCAGTGTCCATACCTTTTTCCATTAACATAATACAAGACCCAGTTTTTTTGTCTCCTGCTTCAATTGCTCTTTGGATTGGGGCCGCTCCTCTCCACCTAGGTAAAAGGCTAGCATGACCGTTAATACATCCAAATTTAGGAATTTTTAAATATTTTTCAGGTAGTATTAAACCATAAGCAACTACTACTACAATATCAGGATTAAGTTCTTTAAAATTTGAAAATACATCGTCATTTTTTAGAGATGATGGTGTCAGAGTTTGAATGTTTAAGTCTTTAGCTGCTTTTTCTACAGGACTATCTTTTATTTTCATACCTCTCCCATTAGGGCGAGCAGGTTGAGAAAAAGCGCATAAGACATTATGGTTATTTGCTAATAATTTAAGACTAGGGACTGCAAAGTCTGGTGTTCCCATAAATATTATGTTCAAAAATGCCTCATTGTTTAGAATATTCTTTGATAGCTTTTTTAAGAATTATTTCTCTTTTTAATTTTGAAATATGATCAATAAAAAGTATTCCATTTAAATGATCAATTTCGTGTTGTATACAAGTGGCTAATAGACCTTTTGCCTCCAAGGTTATAACCTTTTTGTTTTCATTAATATATTTAACGGTTAATGATGATGGTCGTTTAACGTTAGCGTTGTATCCAGGAATAGATAAACATCCTTCTTCTCTTTCTTGTAAGTCTTTACCCAAATTTATTATTTCAGGATTAATCATTTTTATAGGGTTTGGTTCTATTTTGTTATTTCTAACTTTTTCATCATACTCTTCTTCAGTCACATCACTTTCTTCAAAATCACTTTTCCCACAATCCATCACAATTAGTCTTTTATCAATGGCTATTTGTGTTGCGGCTAAACCAATACCATTAGCATTATACATTGTTTCAAGCATATCATTGAGAATAGTTAAGATATTATTATTAATATCAATAACTGGTTTAGCCTTAATCTTTAGAAATGGATTTGGTACTTTAATTATTTCATAGAGACTCATTTTTATAGTTTGCCCTGATAATATTTTTTTTAATGGTAGTTAATTGTAATCTATTTGTATTATTATTATACCAAATGGAACTGGAGTTAAAATGGATTTCAAATATTTACTAATATTTTTTATATCTCTTTTAATATCTATTATAATTATATTCTTATTAACTAAGATGTATTTTGAGAAAAAAAATAATAAGGATGAGTTAATAAATTCTCAAAAAGATGAAATGAACCAGATATCAGAATTAAAAGGAGCTGTTTCTCAGTTAAGTAGTACAATTGAAGAAAGATTAGGAAATTTTGGCTCATCCCTTGGAAATAGTATAAGTCAGCAAACTCAAAATACACAAAAATCATTAATGGAAATGCATGCCCGTCTAGAAGTGATTGATAGGGCCCAAGAAAATATCAGTTCTTTATCTAATCAGGTTAACGATTTACAAAATATATTATCAAATAAGCAATTAAGAGGAGCTTTTGGAGAAGTACAACTAGAAAACATTGTTAAAGATGCTCTTCCACAAAACGCTTATAAATTTCAATACACATTGACCTCAAATAGCAGAGTTGATTGTATAGTTAAGATGCCTGACCCACCTGGGTCTATATGTATAGATTCAAAATTTCCTCTGGAAGATTATAAAAAATTTGCCAGTGCAACGAACGATCAGGATAAAAAAGAGAATTTGAAACTGTTTCATAATGCTGTGCAAAAACATATTAAAGATATTGCTGAAAAATATATTTTACCTGGCGAAACAGCTGACTCAGCTATTATGTTTCTGCCTAGTGAGTCAATTTATTCAGAAATAAATATAAGATTTCCTAAATTAGTAAATGAAAGTAGGAATAAAAAAGTATATATGGCTGGCCCTGATAACTTAATGCTTTTACTACATACAGTAAGAGCGATTTTAAGAGATGCCACCATGAGTCAAACAGCAGGGAAAATACAAATTGAAGTCGACAAATTAATTAATGATTTAAATCTATTGTCAGAGAGAATTTTTAAATTAGATAAGCATTTTGATCTGGCAAGAAAAGATTTAGATGACATAAAAATATCCCATAGAAAAATAGAAAATAGAGGTAGTGTTATTACGTCTATAGACGTTAATGATAAAAAAAGAATTAATTAATTATTCACAATTCATTTCTAGCTTTTAAAGCCTGAGCAATCGTTCCATCATCTAAAAAATCTAATTCTCCTCCCACGGGCATACCATGAGCTAATCTAGTTACTTTTACATTAAGTTTGCTAAGTCTATCTGCTAAATAGTGGGCTGTGGTTTGGCCATCAAGTGTTGCTGAAATAGCTATTATAACTTCAGTAAAGTCTTTGCTTTTTAACTTGTTTTCTAAGGAATTTATATTTAATTGATCTGGGTTAACACCATCAATTGCAGATAAAACACCTCCTAAAATATGATACTGCCCAGTATAAACATTTGACCTTTCCATAGCCCATAAGTCAGCAACAGTTTCTACAACACATACAACGTTCTTGTTTCTTGAGGTATTTCTACAAATTGAACAAATATCTGTTTCGTCTAAATTTCCACATTCAATACAGTTTTTAATTTTATCCGCAACATCATTCATATCTTGAATAAGTGGTAAAAATAATTTTTCTTTGTCTTTAAGCAAATGAAGAATAACTCTTCTAGATGATCTAGGCCCTAACCCAGGTAATTTAGAGACTTTTTTGATTAATTTTTCAAGAATTTGTTCTGACATCTAATCTTTTAATATTTTATAAATTAATTTTTATCTTCAATAGATATAATTTTGGCATCAGGAAAATATTTAAAAACCTCAGAAAATTCTGGATTGTTTCTAATTTCATTTTTGCGCTCTTCTAATTTCAAGGATTCTTTTTCTGCTATGGTTTTTTCGCCTTCTTCTTCAGATACAGAAACGACCCACTTACTTTTTGTTAACTTTTCTAAGGTATTGGATAAATTTTTAAGTATGTCTAGGTCTGATTTAATTTTTAATCGAACTTTTATGAAACCTTGAGAAAAAGAGACTAGATGAATATTGTTAATAATTTGAGCATGGAGTAAAGCTTCTTTGTTAATTAGCAATAATTTTAACATTTCCTCAAAGTTTTTAGGGTTATCTTTTGTTTGAGTCTGATCTTTACTATTTATGCTAGCGGGTTCTTCAATACTTTTTTTTTTTTCATTTAAGTTAAGAACAGGACTGTCAACTTCATCAACATTTTCTGGTTTGGCTTCTTGTGTATTAGAAAGTTGTTTTAATAAAGTTGAGGGGTCAGGAAGTAACGTGCCATAACATAACTTTATTATTGCCATTGAACCTGCTTGTTCTTGATTGGGCGCGTACCTTATTTCTTCAATACTTTTAATTAAAATTTGCCAAAAATTCACTAATTTCGTTAGATTATTTTTAGCTATATTAGAAATTCTTTCTTGATAAGAATCATCCTTATTAATTTCCTCTTTTATGACATTCATTTTAGAAGCTAGATGGCATATTTCTAATAAATTAGAAATAACCTGATTGGGTTGAACCCCATTCTGAATAATTGCATCATAGGTTTTAAGTGCTTCGCTGCATTTGTTTAGGACACATAGTTCAAATAGATCAATGTTTTTTTCATAACCATTCAGTCCTAACATATTTAGAACTGTTGTATTTTTTATATCATCACTACATAGAGATGCTGCCTGATCCAACAATGATAATGCGTCTCTTACCGACCCTTCACTTGCTTTACAAATTTGAATGATTGCATCATTTTCATATACAATATTTTCAGAGTCACAAATTTTACATAGATGAGATGTTAGAGTATTTAAGTCTACTCTTTGAAGATCAAATTTTTGACATCTTGAAATTATAGTTGCAGGAATTTTTTTTATTTCAGTAGTAGCAAATATAAATTTAACGTTTTGAGGAGGCTCTTCTAGGGTTTTTAGCAAAGCATTGAAAGCAGCATTGGATAACATATGAACTTCATCTATTATATACACCTTGAAACGCGCATTATTAGGTGAGTACATTACTGAATCAATTATTTCTCTAATGCCGTCAACTCCAGTTCTACTAGCCGCATCAACTTCAATTACATCAAGAAAGTTTCCTTTGTTAATTGACAAGCATGGTGAACAATTATCGCAAATATCAAAAGATGGTTCTTTCTTGTTTCCGTCAGCTATACAGTTTAGCGCTTTAGCTATTATTCTTGCTGTTGTTGTTTTGCCAACGCCTCTTATCCCCGTTAATAAAAAAGCGTGGGCTAATCTTCCATTGTTTAGAGCGTTACTGAAAGTTGTTACAAGACTATCTTGTCCTATTAGTTCGCTGAAATTATTTGGTCTATATTTACGTGCTAAGACCCTATAATTTTTTTGGGGGCTAGTAGTATTTATTTTAATCTCTTTATTTAAATAATAAAACGAAGGGCCTCACAACCCGCTATCATTGTTACGGCTGCTTCCTTTCGGACCTGACCGGATTACCAAGAATTACGTCCGTGTGACCCTTCATAGACATATATCTTATAAATCAGAATAATATGCAAGAAAATCTATAACTTTAGATTAATTTCCTCTTTTTCTACTATAGGTTCCAATAACCTTTACAGAGTTAGGTTCGCTGTAGAAATTCATTTCTTCTAAAGCATTCTGCATTGATTTTGTACCTGGGTGTCCTTCTGCATCTACATAAAACCTAGCCGCATTCATCTCTTTTCCACCAATATAGCTTTCTAATTTGGTTAGATTGATACCATTAGTAGCAAACCCACCTAAAACTTTGTACAAAGCAGCAGGCACTGATCTAACTTCAAAAATGATTGTTGTTACTGGATTTGTTATATCAACAGAGGGTATTTCTGGTTTTTGAGCCATAATTAAAAACCTTGTTGTATTGTGTTCTGCATCTTCAATATTATCTTTCAATATTTTAAGATCATAAATTTTAGCAGCCATATTTGAAGCTATAGCTGCAATCTTAGGGTCACCTAATTCTGAAATTTCTGCTGCTGCTCCAGCTGTATCTATGTGTTGTATAGGTAACAAATTATGTTTGTTTATAAAATTTCTGCATTGAGCAAGTCCCTGTGCATGACTCTTTACATATTTTAAATCTTCTATTTTTGAGTTTTTTGTCCCTAATAAGTAATGATTAACTCTTTGAAAATGCTCTCCTACTATGAATAGACCACTTTCAGGAATTAAATGGTGTATGTCTGCAACTCTACCAGCTACAGAGTTTTCAACAGGGACCATTGCATAATTAGTCTCTCCATTTTTGGTTGAGTTTAGCATTTCTTCAAAAGAATTACATGCAATTGGTTGGGCATCAGGAAAACAAATTTCACAAGCTAAGTTAGAATATGCGCCAGCCATGCCTTGGAAAGCTACTTTTAAATTAGTACTTTTTTTGTTCATAATGGATCTCTAAGTTTTCATTTTTAATTATACGAATAGTTAGGTTAAGTCTCTAAAATAATTTTCTGCTTTCTCTAAGTCTTTTTGGGTGTCAACACCAATAGGATGTTCATCAGTAACTATTGAATGAATATTTATACCAGCTTCAAGCGCACGCAATTGTTCAAGTTTTTCAGATTTCTCTAAAGGAGAAGGTTTTAGTTTAACAAACCTTTCTAAAGTGTCTCTTCGCCAAGAATAAATACCAATATGATGCCAAACAGTAGCATTTCCTGTAGGTATACAAGCTCTGCTAAAATATAGTGCATTCCCGACGTCGGTTTGATTATCTTCTACATTAGAAAATGCAATTGCTACTTTAACAACAGAGCTATCTTCAAACTCTTCAGGTTTAGCCTTCACAACTACAGTTATAATTTCTTTGCTTATATCTTGAATTTCTTTTGCTAGTCTTTTAATTAATTGTCCAGAAATATTTGGAAGGTCACCTTGTAGGTGAATAATTTTTTTATATTTCTTGTTAGGGTCAAATTTTTCAAGCGCTTCATGAATTCTATCAGAACCACTAATGTGGTTTTTAGAAGTCATTATGGCTAGTCCACCATATTTTTTAACCTCATTAGCAATTATCTGGTCGTCAGTGGCTACAATAATAGGAATATTTAAATTGGCACTTTTTGCGCAGTTAAGCACATGAATGATAAGAGGAATACCTTTTATTTTTAAAAGTGGTTTTTGATTTAATCTTGTGGATCCCAACCTTGAAGGTATCATGATGATTGTATCAGAAAAGTTCAATTTAAAAGCTCCTCTAAATTTATAAAATCAATATAAGATTTTACTAATAAATAACTAGTTTTAAATATTTATACTTGAAGAAAACTGATCTTGCATGTAAATATTTATCCATAAAAATTAAATAAATTTGATTGGTTGATTAATGGATGCTCTTAAATTTAATAAAATAGCTGCAGCTGTTTTATCTGGTATTTTACTTATTATGATTTTTGGTAAAATAGGTAATATCTTAGTCAATCCAAATACAGATGTCTCAAATGCCTATCCAATAGAAGTGCCTGAAACAAACCTAACAAAAGCAAAGGAAGTTACAGAAGTAATTATAGAACCAATTACGGCCTTGCTTGCTGCTGCAAATGTTGAAAGCGGTTTGAAAGTTGCAAAAAAATGTGTCGCATGTCATGGATTTGAAGCTGGAGGACCCAATAAGGTTGGTCCTAACTTATATGACATTGTTAACAAAGAACAGGGTAAAGCAGATTATGCATATTCAAAAGTTTTAGCATCATTAGATGGTAAATGGACTTATGAAGAATTAAATAAATTTCTGTATAAGCCTAAGTTATATTCTAAAGGCACTAAAATGAATTACGCTGGTCTTTCTAAAGTTAAAGATAGAGCAAATTTGATAGCATGGCTTCGTACTAAAAGTGATAATCCTGCTCCGTTACCATAAATTTATTACATATCATAACCTTTAAGAAAAATATGTTTTATGAATTTTTCTGAACTAAAAGAATTATCTGCTTTTATTAATATTTTAGCTGATGCTTCAAAAAAAATAACTTCAAAAGGTTTTGGTTCTAATTTTTCTTCTACAACAAAAAATGATGGAAGTCCTGTTACTAAGTTTGATATTAATGCTGAGAAAATAATCTGTGATCAGATACTTAAAAAATTTCCAAATCATAACATAATTGCCGAAGAAAATGGTTCTGTTAAAAATGAATCTGATTATACATGGATAATTGATCCAATAGATGGAACTAGAAGCTATATTATTGGAAGACCTTTGTGGGGAACCCTAATTGGTTTTGCTTTTAAAGGACAGCCTCTAATTGGTTTAGCTGATTTTCCTGCTTTAAATGAACGATGGATGGGTTTTGCAAATAATTGCTTTCTCAATGATCTTGAGTATCATTTTAATGCTAATGAAATTGAAAATTTATCTGAAGCTACTATTGCCTCTACAAGTCCAAGTTTGTTTTCTGTTGAAGGTAGTACTAAATATAAAAAGTTATTAAATAAGGCTAAGTATCATACTTGGTCAGGAGACTGTCATAATTATTGCCTTGTCCTGAAAGGAGGATTAGATCTGGTCGTTGAAGAAGGACTCTCTTCTTATGATATTTTGCCTCTTGTTCCTATACTTAAATCTCAAAACATAAAAATAACTGATTGGGAAGGTCAGGAGTTAGAGGTAGAAAATGATACTTTTTATAAATATAAAACTATAGTTGCTTCAAATTCTGAAATTTATGATCAAGCAATTTCTCTACTAAAATAGAAACTGCTTAAAGTTAATTTTTATCACAGTAATTTATTATCATATTTACAATATTCCTTAGTCCCATGGCTTCCCCACCAATAGGGAACCCTGGCCTTGAACTATTGTTCCATGCCATTAAATCAACATGAGCCCATTTAGTATTTGTATTTATAAACTTTTTTAAGAATAATGCTGCTGTTATAGCTCCACCTGTTCCTGCGCTCCCTGTACTGCTAATGACATTATAGTTTTTTTCTAGAAATCTTTCATAGGGTGAGAATAAAGGCATTTTCCACATAGGATCGATTTGCTCTTTTCCTGATCTAATTATGCTTTCTCCTAATTCTTCATTGTTTGAAAATAAAGCGGGCAACTCCGTGCCTAGAGCAACTCTAGCTGCTCCAGTCAATGTGGCAAAATTAATAACAAAATCATTACTTTCTTTACCTTCTTGAGAATATGTAAGTGCATCAGCAAGCAAAAGTCTTCCTTCTGCATCTGTATTACCTATCTCCACAGGAATTTTGTTTCTTGAATATATAATATCCATAGGCCTCATTGATTTTTCTGAAACAGCGTTTTCCGCAAGTGGTAATATAATTCTTAAATTTACAGGGCATTTTACTGACATCAAGGCATATCCAATTCCTAAAACAACAGCGCTTCCTCCCATATCTTTTTTCATTAGTAGCATACTGCTTGAAGGTTTTATGTCTAATCCCCCACTATCGAATGTTACACCTTTGCCAATTAATACTATTGTGGGAACATCTTTTTTTGTATTATTCCATTTAATATCAATAAGAGCAGGTTTGTTTTCAGATGACCTACCAACAAAATTTATCAATGGAAAATTTGTTTCTAATTTCTTTCCTTCGAAAACTGTGATTTTAGCACCAAAGGGTTTTAAGGAAGTTTTTATAATTTCTGTATATTTTTTTGGAGTCAAATAATTAGGTGGTAAATTAATTAAATCCCTTGTTAGAAAAATACTTTTCAGTTCAGCAATGGATTTTTCAAACAATTTCTTTTTTATAAGTTTTTTTATTTCATTCAGGCATAAACTTTGAGACTGCGTATCATTCTTAGTTTTATCTATATTGAATTGATAGAAACTTAAACCCCACCCAAGAAGAAAATTAGATATTTCTTTGTCTTCAATATTACCAATTATCCTTAGTGCCCACTTTTTTTTAGGAATTTTTTTTGAAATAATAGCAGCCTGATCAATTATGGATTTTCTAGGTTCTTGGGAGTTTTTGATTATGGCTATTGCGCCTGCCAGGTTAAAACTTTTGTCAGGAAAAAAGCCAAAATTATCAGTTTCTAATCGGAAAGCTGACTTTAAAAAATATTTTTGTTCTTTAGTAATTAAGTCTGTAGAATCTAAGTCTGATATGTCTTTAATGAGATAGAGTGGAATTGAATTTATTTTTTTGTTTTCACAAAATCCACTAATTTTATTAACTAAATCATTCAACATCATATTTTAAACCTTTTAAAATTATAAAATTATAACATTACTACGAAATTATGTTATTTCTAAATGATTAATAAGAGTATTCTTTTTAAAACTTTAAAGGTAAATAAAGTGTTCTTTGAAAAAATTAATAAGTTAAAAATACTAGTGTTTGGTATTTTGTCTCTTTTGATTTTTACAGCACTTTTTTCTGGCCAAAAAACAATTCCACCAATAGATAGAGATGAAGCTCGTTTTGCTCAAGCTAGTAGGCAGATGGTATTGAGTAATGATTTTATAAATATAAAATTTCAAGATGAAATTAGGGCAAAAAAACCAATAGGGATATATTGGCTTCAATCTTTTGCAGCTAAAATGTTTGGCTATGAAGATATTAGCTCATTCAGAATTCCTTCTTTATTAAGTTCTTTTATATCTATTGTCTTTTTAACTCTGATAACTAGATTAATATTTTCTTTTGAACGAAGTTTATTAGTTGCTTTGTTTTTTGGATCCTCATTTATTTTTGTCGGAGAAGCTCACTTAGCAAAAACAGATTCTGCTTTATTAAGTTTAATATGTATTCAACAATTTTTATTACTTAAAATTATATTATCCAAAAAAAAATCTTTTAAGATTGAGTATGTCTATCCATCTTTTTTATGGTTGGTTTTTGCATTTGGTGTTTTGGTAAAGGGCCCTGTTTCAATCGCTATATTATTTTCAACAATTATTTCATTTTGTTTTTTTCAAAAATCTATTAATTTACTTAAATCCATCAAACCAGTTTTAGGAATTTTAATTTGTTCGATAATTATTATTCCTTGGTTTTTAGCTATTCAAGAAGCTACGAATGGACTTTTTCTTCAAAAAGCATTCAATGAAGATTTCTTTAATAAATTACAAAGTGGACAAGAGGGCCATGGTGCATGGCCAGGAACACATCTATTATTACTGTCTATAACTTTATGGCCAATTGCAACATTTCTACCAAGTTTAATTTTATTTTGTAAAGAAAATAAAAACAACTTAGTTGTAAGATTTTTGATTTGTTGGATTGTTCCCTTCTGGATCATGATTGAAATAACACCAACCAAGTTAATTCATTATCCATTACCTATTTTGCCTGCAGTAACGATATTGACTATAGGTGGATTATTTCAGTTTAAACATAACATTAGCAAGATTAAGAGCTTATTTATTAAAAATTTAGTTTATTTCTTTTCAATTTTTCTAGGGTTGGGAGGAATTTTATTAGGTGTAATTATTTTCTATATTTCAAATAATTTCGAATATCAAATTGATAATCATTTATTTTTGCCATCAATCTTAGTTTTAACAATTACTTTATTGGTTTTTACGATTTCTCTTATATTAATTTTTAGTAAAAGTGGCATATTTATAAATTATCAGAATTTTATATCAAACATCCCTATTGCTATTATCGCTTTAGGAGCTTTATTCCATATAATTAATTTTAAGTTAATTTTCCCAAATTTAGACTATTTTTATCCTAGCAAAATCATTACCAAGAAGATTGAAAAAATAAAACCTGATGCAATAGCTTCTGCGGGATATCATGAGCCTAGCTTAGTATTTATGCTAAATGGGAACGTTCTTTTATCAACTCCAAATGAAGTAGCTATTTTTATGGCCGAAGGACAAAAAAATGTTGGTCTAATAGAAGATAACTCTTTAAGTGAGTTTTTAGAATTCGTTGATGAGTTAAGCTTAAAAATAGTACAGAAAGAGACAGTAAAAGGATTTAATATAGCTAAAGGGAAACATATAAAAATTCATATTTTTACAAACCAAACATTTGACCAATTAAATTAAAGTAGCTATTGATTGCTTTTACCAAAAGCAAATAAAAACCAATCATGATTGAAACAAAAGATATATCTGTAATAGTCCCTGTTAAAAACGAAGCAGGTAATATTAATGGGTTGATTGATGAAATAGGAGACGCTCTTAAAAACTTTAACTATGAAATCATTTATGTAAATGATGGTTCAACGGATGATACCGCAATAGAGCTAAAAAATAATTTAAAGTTGAACAAAAAAATAAGAGTTGTTTCGCATATAAACAGTTTAGGCCAATCGGCAGCATTACGTTCAGGTATATTAGCTTCAAAATCAAAGTTAATAGCAACACTAGATGGTGATGGTCAAAATGATCCCTCAGACCTACCTAAAATGATTGAATTAATAAATCAGCAAAAAACTTCAATGGTTTTGGTTGGAGGAGTCAGAGTTAAAAGAAAAGATAATGTAGCAAGATTATGGGCATCTTCTTTTGCTAAATATTGCCGTTTTCTTTTTTTAAAAGACAAACACCCTGATTCAGGCTGTGGTATTAAAGTTTTTCATAAACAATTATATATAAGGCTTCCTTATTTTGACCATATGCATAGATTTTTGTCAGCTTTAGTGCTTAGAGAAGGCGGGAATGTTTTGGATATTGAAGTAAATCATAGACAAAGAACAGTTGGAAAATCTAACTACACAAATATAGGACGATTATTTGTAGGAATTTTTGATATGTTAGGAGTAATGTGGTTAATTAAAAGGATGCCCAAAGACAATAAATCGGAAGAGATTTACGGTGATTAGGAATTATAAATGACTTTCATATCCTATTTATCAGCTCAAATTGAAAAGTTTGCATTTTTCTTAAATGATTTAATAATATCTTTTTTTCCTTTTTTTGCCTCTTATCTTAATGATTATCCTGAAACAATAATGATTATTATTGGTTTTGGAGGACAGGCTTTATTTGCGGCTAGGTTTATAATTCAATGGTTGAGTAGTGAAAGTGTAGGTAAATCAGTTATTCCAGTAGCTTTTTGGTATTTTTCAATTTCAGGTGGACTTGTGCTTTTGACTTATGCAATTTGGAGAAAAGATCCTGTAATAATTGCTGGTCAGTCTGTTGGGGTATTTATTTACGCGAGAAATTTATATTTTATCAACAGAGAAAAAAAAGAAAACAAAGTAGACTTACCTAAGTAATTTTAATCAGTTGTTTCTCTAATATTTTTATCTACAAATTTAATTTATTCAAATTCATTTTTTATAGGTCTTGAAAATAATTCTCTTATTGTCTCATCAATATTAGCTTCCTTGTTAATAAATCTGCTAATAGCAAATATTATGGGAAGCTCTAAATTAAATATTTTTGACAAATTCATGGTTGCTTCGATTGCGTTTAATCCTTCCACCAAATTCCGTGGTTTGCTATTTATATTCTTTGTAATTTCTATGCCGTAAGACATGTTTCTAGAATGAGGACCACTACAAGTTAATGACATATCTCCAATTCCAGCAAGACCAAATGCTGTTTGAGGATTACCACCTAACTTTTTGATTAATGATGATGTTTCTGATATTCCTCTTGTTATCAGAGCTGCTTTCGCGTTATCTCCAAGACCTAGGCCGTGGATAATACCTGCACCGATTGCAATAATATTTTTTACTGCTCCAGCTATTGAAGCACCTTTTATATCATTACTTGGGTAAAGTCTTAAATTTGAATTATGGAATAATTGGCATATAGATCTAGCATTTTTTAAGTCTTCACTTGCAACAATCGCTGCGGCGGGTTGGTTCTTTGCAATTTCATCAGCAAAAGTAGGTCCAGTGAGCACAGATAATCTTATCAAAGGAAATTGCTCTTTTATAATTTCATTAAATAATTTACCCAAATTATCAGCAAAACCTTTAGAGGTAATGACAATATTTGCTTTGTTATTAAATGAAACAATTTCTTTGATCGATTTTATAACTCTTTTACTTTCTGTTGTTATAAATATTAGATCTGATTGACCTAATCCTTCTCTATTTTTAGCAGATGCCTTTATGAGTTGGCTTAGTCGTATCTCAGGAAATCTTTTTGAAATATGATTATTAATTTCTTGTTCTCGACTTTTTTCCGACACTATTAATGTTGATCCATGACCTATTGAAGCGAGTGAAATTGCAAGTGCTTGACCCCATGCACCACCACCATAAAAATATATATTCGAATAAAGAGACATTTATGCTTTTACTCCGCCCTTACCAACAGTCTTTTGTATTGGATTTGTATAGTGAGCGGTTGGGTCCAATGGCCACCTTGGTCTTGGTTTAAATTCAAGCTTCGTACTGCCTTCACAATTATATTTTTCATAACCAGCCCATGCAATCATTGCACCATTATCAGTGCATAACTCTATAGGTGGAGCAAAAAAACTAGCATCATTCTCTATACATAATTTTTGTAATTCGTTACGAATAAATTTATTTGACGCAACACCTCCAGCCACGACTATTTTAACTTTTGAATCCTCATCTATCATTGTTTGAAATAACTTAATTGCTGATTTTGTTCTGTCAACGAGGCAATCTGAAATAGATTTTTGAATACTTGCAGACAAGTTACAGATGATTTCTTCATTTAAATCAGTTTTTGATACTATTTGATTAAAAGCTGTTTTTAATCCAGAAAAAGAAAAATTTGGATTCTTTGATTTGTATAAGGGTCTTGGCAATTTATAACTATTTGGGCTTCCATTTAAAGCCATTTTCTCAATCATAGGTCCGCCTGGAAATCCAATTCCCAGTATTTTTGCAGCTTTGTCAAAAGTTTCGCCAGCAGCATCATCTAAAGTAGAGCTTATTCTTTTATAATTTCCATACCCTAATACTGCAATTATTTGAGTATGTCCGCCTGATACAAGAAGTAATAAATATGGATAGCTAACATTTTCACTTAAACGAGCTGTTAATGCATGCCCTTCTAGATGATTTACTGCTACATAGGGTTTGTCTAAAGACATTGCTAAGGATTTAGCAAAAACTGTACCCACAATTACACCGCCTATTAATCCTGGGCCTCCAGTTGCAGTAACTAAATCAATATTTTCTATTTTTAGTTTTGCTTTCTCTAAAGATTCTTTAATTGCATAGTCAATATTATATAAATGGTCTCTTGCGGCTATTTCAGGAACAATTCCACCATATTTAGATAGATTAGAATTTTGATTAATCACAACGTTTGAGAGGATTTTTTTATCTGATCTTACAATTCCGATGGCAGTATCATCACAACTTGTTTCAATACCTAATATATTTAAATGATTTTTATTTTTCATTTAGTGTTCCAAGAAATATAGCCATAACATAAAATAGATTTAAAACAGACTAATGCAAATATAAATTATTATTGTAAGTTTTAAGATTTACTTTATGAGTATTAAATCGTTTTAGTTTGATAAATATAAACAAGCAATACAACTGAATAGTAATGACATTTAAAATAAGAATAGCTACCCGAAGATCTAGATTAGCTTTGCGTCAGGTTGAAATAGTAAAAAGTTATTTAGGACAAGAAGTTCAAACAGAGACTGTGGAAGTTATAACTTCTGCTGATAAAATACTAAATAAATCATTGTCTGACCTTGGTGGAAAAGGTCTTTTTATCAAGGAATTAGAAAATTATATCTTAAATGATGAAGCCGATATAGCTGTTCATTCAATGAAAGATATGGAAACAGAAGTTGCTTTAGAAACTAAAATAGTTGCTGTTTTGCCTAGAGGTGATAGAGGCGATGTTTTGTTAAGCAAGTACAATTCTTTAGATGATTTGCCTGACCAAGCTCTAATTGGAACTAGTTCTGTTAGAAGGGCTGCTTTTATAAAATCTTACAGGCAAGATTTAAATATAAAGCTACTTAGGGGTAATGTTGAAACCCGAATTCAAAAACTCCATGAAGGAATATATGATGGTATTATTTTGGCCAAAGCAGGACTTGATAGATTAAATATATTTGAGGGTAATGTAATACCAAAAGAAATTATTCCACCTGCGTCTGCTCAAGGTGTTATTGCTATTCAGTCTACTGAAAATAAAAAAAGCCAGTATGAAAAAGAATTAAACGATTATTTGTCCAATATTAATGATATGAATACATATTATGAAACTCTTGCAGAACGAAGTTTCCTTAGTGAATTGGATGGATCGTGTAGGTCTCCAATTTCTTCAAGCGCTTATATTATAGATAATGATTACTTATCATTATATGGAGCAGTAGCAAATCTTGATGGTACGAGAGTTATAAAATCAGAAATTAAAGGTCGTAAAGAAGATGCAGTATTGTTAGGGCAAGAGCTTGGCAAAGAAATAATGATCAAATCAAATGGTGAAACAATATATAAGTAATTTTAACTAAAGAGTTTTATTTTGGATACCCAATCAGATAAAATCACATTAGTTCTTCGAGAAAAAAATGACGCCCAAATCAATGCTCATTATTTAAATAAAAATGGTATAAATGCTGAACCATTTCCTATAACCAATTTAAATTATAATATTGATACAGACAAAGAAATTCTTAAAAAGAAATTTAACTACGTTATTATTACTAGTCCTAAAGCTATCAAAGTACTAGTTGATATAGTGTCTCATACAAAAAACACTCTTTTAAAAAACTCACGAGTTTTTAGTGTTGGATTGGAGACCAAAAAAAAATTAAATGAAGCCGGTTTTATTAATGTCTTTAGTGCAAACAATAATTCAAAATCACTTTATGACTTAGTACTAAATAGTACTAATGAAGAAGATTATGGATTGTGGGTGGCTGCAAAAGATAGAAAAGTAGATCTGCAAAATATGTTTAAATTAAATGATAGATATATTGAAATACTAGAGAGTTATAAAACCGATCCAGTACTAACTTTATCTGAGCCTATCATAAGTTTTCTAGAACACTATAATCAACTTGATCTAATTGTTTTTTCTTCAAGAAATGTTTCTATAGCAACAGATTTATTAAAAAATTATAAACTGTTTGAAAAAGTAAATAAAAAATCAACTTTATTTGTTAATAGTAAAAACATTGCTCTAACTGCAAAGGAAATTGGTTGGTCGAGAATAGAGGTTATTAAGAAGAATTTTACTAATGATATATTAAATCATATTATAAATTTATCTAAACATATAGGAAATTGATATGGTAAGTTCTAAAACTCAGAAAACGAAGAGTGATCAAGAAACTATCATTGATATGGAGCCTGTTAAAGAAGAGCACAAAAAAAGTTTTTTAAAAAATTCTAATTTTATCATTATATTTTCAAGTTTAATCATAACTATAATTTCAATTCTTTGGTTAATATTTTATTACCTACCTAATTTCTACCAATTAAAAAATAATAAAATTGAAGATTTAGCCAATAGAGTTATTAAATTAGAAACTTTGGATAAAGCTCCTAATAACGAAGAACTAAAAAACCTTAAGTTAGAAATACAGAGTCTAAGAAGTCAAATTGATAATATAGATTTAAATTCAGTTAATTCATCATCATTAGAAATAGAAAATCTCAAACAAAAAATATCACTTATAAATAATGAAATACTAAAAATTATAGAAATTCAGAAAAATAGACAGTCAAGCTCAGACACATTAGATAATTTGAGTAATACATCTGAAACTGGTAAAAAATCAAACTCGATTGAGACAATTAAAAAAATAGAAACTCCTAATAAATCTCAAGAAGAATTAATAAATGAGGCAAGAGCTGTAATTGAAAAACTCCTTAAAAGAAAAGATTTAGGATCATTAAGCAAACAAGAATTTAATGAAGGTGAATTTGATACATATAATAAAATAAAAAATTATTTGGCAGGCTTTTTCAAATTAAGGCAATTTTCTGATGATTTATCTCCTCGTTCATTGATTACAAAGGCTGAAAAAGAGTTGGATAATAAAAATTTAAAAAAATTTATAAATATTATTAAGCAACTTCCTGATAATTGGAAAATACCCATAAATAATTTTATAGTTAAGGCTGAGAATGCTCTTGAAATTATAAATAACGAGGCTCAGTAGTTGATTTTTAAGACATTAAAATTATTAATTTTTATCCTGCTTATATGGTATTTGTCTGAGTTTTTTGGGAATAACGAGGGCCTGGCCACTATAAATTGGATGGGATGGGGTATTGAAATACCTACGGATAGGCTTGTATTAATCTTATTATTATTTTCAATATTTATCATACTTATTGATAGGGTATGGTTAGCGTTTTTAAATTTGCCTAAATCTGCTTTGCGAAGATATGAAAATAAAAATAATAGAAAAGTTGAACAAAAACTAATAAAGGCATTTTTGCTTGCAAGTCATGGAGAAACTGTTTCAGCAGCAAAGGAAGCATCCTTAGTAGCTAAAAACACAAAAGACAAAAGCCTTGGAAAATTATTGAGCAGACATTTGGAGGTTACTAATAGTATTAATAAAAATGATGGAAATAATAAGGATATTGCTCAAAAATATTTTCAACAGCTTACAAGTGAAAACTCTACTGCTTTCGTAGGGCATTTAGGTTTAATGCAACAGGCAATTTTAGGTAATGATGATAATAATATAATTATTGAAGAGGGAGAAAATGCATTAAAATATGAGCCAAAATCAAAGCAAATTTTAGAAGTCTTATTTAATGCACATGCTCTAAAAGGTGACATAAAAGAATCACTCTTATATCTAAAAAAACTTAAAAGTTTTAATTTCATTACAAACGAAATTTACAAAAATATTGCCTCTAATCTCAATTATTTATCAGCTTTAGAAAATGTTAATAATGGAAATAAAAGCTTAGCAGTTAATAATTTAAAAGAAGCTATTAAACAAAAACCTAATAATATCATGGCTTCAATAAAGTTATCTGAAATAATTACTGGAATTGGCTCAAAATCTACATCGATTAAACATTTGGAAAAGGCTTTTTTATTAACTTCTCACCCTGATGTCCTCGATGCATTAGCAAAAGAATGGGATGATAAAACTCCTGGAGCTAGAGTTGCTAAATCTATTAAACTTCTTAATAAGAAATCTTCGAATGACATAGATAATGATTTAAAAATTGAAGTTGCCCGTTTTGCTATAAGAGAAAATATATGGGGAGAAGCTGAAAAAATATTATCTGAAATTCCGGAGGATGATCTTACAATTAGCGGTTTCCAGGCACTGGCGGATATAGAAAGTTCTAAAAATAATCCGGATAAAGTAAAGGAATATTTATCTAAAGCTGCAAACGCGAGCGAAGGCTTTAATTACTTTTGTTCTTCATGTGGGAGTAAAAATTTAAAATGGGAATTACATTGTTCTAATTGTAACGGTCTAAGCACTATTGAGTGGATGAAGAGTAATGATAATAAAAAATTAGATCCTGTTTTCTTACCTAGTTTAAATAATGTTTTTGAAAGAAAATTATTAAGTAAATTATAAAAAATATTCAACAGATTTAAGAATTAGATAAGAAGAAAAAAATAATAAAACTATTCCTAAAATTAAAAAAATTTTACTTTGTCTTAATTTTAAATAATTTTGAATTTTTTTGGTGTTGATAGAGTAAGAAACAAGCATATACCAAAAAGCATCTATTATTCCCGCAAGCAGTGCCATTGTTAATTTTGTTTCGATATTATAATCACTTTCAATAAATTGACTAAACACTGATGAAAAAAAGATTAGTATTTTGGGATTAATTAAAGAGGTTGTGAGCCCAAGAAAAAAATCATTAAAATTAGATTTTGAAAACTCAATTTTAGAATTAGATGAGTTTTTATAAGGTTTAAAGAAAATTAATTTTAGACTTATATAGATAAGGAAAACACTCCCTAATATTTGTATTAAGGCGATACTAATTGGCAAATATGCTATAATCATATTTAAAATATATATTGAAACTAAAGCATATAAAAATATACCAAGGCCATGACCCAAGGATGCTAAAAGGCCTGATATTACTTTCTTACTATTGGTTATGTAAATAATAACAATTAAGCTTGGACCAGGAGTGATTGCGCCTATAAAGCAAACCAATGTAATTGTTAACCAATCAAAAATATCCATCAATTAACACATGTTTATAATAGGTTTTGAAATGAATTTTGACGTAATGCCTCATATGTTACAATTGCTACTGCATTACTTAAATTTAGACTTCTGCTACCTTGAACCATTGGAATTCTGAGCCTGTTTCTTTTTTTAATCTTTTTCAATACAAAATCAGGTAACCCGCTTGTTTCGCTTCCAAACACAAGACAATCATTTTTTTTAAATTGAATTTTGGTATAAGCTTTATCAGCAAATTTAGTTAATGCATAAATTTCATTAATTTCAATCTTATCTAAGCATGATTGAATATCATCATGAATAAAAAAATCTGCATCTTTTTTATAATCCATTCCTGCTCTTTTTAACGAGTTATTATTCATATCAAATCCTAGAGGCTTTATGAGATGAAGTGTTGAACCGGTATTAGCGGCTAGCCTTAAAATATTTCCAGTATTTGGAGGTATTTCAGGATTAAATAAAACAATTTGGAACATATATTTTGTTCTTTATATCAAAATAAGTTTTAATAATTAATACCTTAAAGTTTTCCCTCAAGTATGTATTTTAAAATTCTTACAACTTGATTTTGATCTTTAGCTACTGCAGATGCAGCAGCATCAACTTCTTTCAGGGCATGCTGGTGTTCATCATTATGAATAACTATTATAGATTTATTTAAAGCAGCAGCAAAACCAGCATCAAAAGCAGCGTTCCACTGCTTATATTTATCACCAAATTTTACTACTACAATATCACAATCTTTTATAGATTTTCTTGTCCGAATAGAATTGATGTTTGCACCCTTATGATCTTTCCAAAAATTACTATTTTCATCTCCTAAAATTTCAACACCACAATTGTCTGAGGCTTCATGATTTGTAATTGGAGAAGAAAAAGAAATATCTAGTTTTTCATTTTTACATAAATTTATTATTTCTTCACGCCAGTTACTGTGTATCTCTCCTGAAAGATAAACATTTAACATATTAAGCTCCTTTTTTTATATTTTCAGATAATAATTTTGGCGCACGTGTCATTGTTATGGCTAAGGACACGCTTGCAAATATAGCTAATATACACATTCCTAATAAAATAAAATTATAATTATGTCCAAAATCTAAAAGCATTCCTACTAAAGCTGGTCCTAATGATGTTCCGAATACCATTGTTGATGTTGAAAGAGACCTAACAGAGCCTAAATTTTTTGTTCCATAATATGTTGGCCAAAAAGTTCCACCAATTGTCATTGCTAATCCCTGAGTCATGCCAAGAAAGGCAAGCCCAATCATTGCGTGTACGTATGTATCTCCATAAGAAAATATTAATAAGCCTAATGACATTGGCAATAAATAAAATGGTAAAATTTTTTCAACGCCAAATTTGTCTAGGATCCATCCTGAACTTAAAGTAGTTAAAATTGACATTGAAGTGTAAAATGGGAAAAGAGCAGTAAACGAAATTAAAGACCAATTCTTAATTTCGGTTAGGTGAACCATGTTAAAAAAGAAGGCAGTAGAAAAAATTGGAGGAATCAAAAAAGGCGCTATCACAGCCCAAAACACCCAATGATTAAGAGCCTCTTTTCTAGTCCAATGCTTTTTTTGCATACCTAATTGATTAGAAATATTCTCTTGTTTACTGTTGGGAATTCTTTCATTGGATAGTAATTTTAATATTACTGGTAATAAGATTAATAGAATTATCATTCCTATTACCCAACTATTTCTCCAGCCTATAATTGCAAATAAACTTACAAAGATTACTGGGAAAACAGCTTCACCAATAGAAAATCCCATGATTGATAATGATAGGGCTTTACCTTTATTTTTACCATACCATTTACCAATGGCAACAGCAGGTATGTGAATAAGCATTCCTTGACCAAAAAACCTTAATCCAAAAATTATAAATGGAAGAAGCCAAACCGTTTCAATGAATGTCATGCTTAAACAAAGTAGGCTTAAGCATATTATTACAACTTTTATATTGAGTGTAATTTTATACTTATCAACGTAACCACCAAAAATTAACATGGCAATAGCGGAGATTAGTGTTCCTCCTGAGTAAATAGCTCCCCAATCTCCGTGAGATAAATCAAAAGCTTGTCTAATCTCACCAGCAAATAATGAAATAAAAAAAGTTTGCCCAAAACACGAGCTAAAATATAAAAGAGCTGTAGCTAATAACCATCTTGCGTTTTCGGTAATAAAATTCATAAGGTACCAATAAATCTTTGTATAGATTATATGATCCTTAAATAAAATTTAGGCAATAGTTTAAATTTTTAATTCACCAATTTCGTGGTTTTCTATATCAAGAAATGTATCAGTAGGATTTCCAATTCTTCCATATCCATTCCAAACTTTAAACCCTAGTAATTCTTTTTGATAACTATTTAAATTTGAAAAAACATCTTTTTTTATACCTAAGGTAAAATTTTCTTGAGGCCTAAATTGTGGGCCACAAAAAGTTATTAATAATGCAAGCCTATTATCATTTGTAATATTAGCACCTGTTCCATGCCATACCCTACCATCAGTAATAATAGCACAACCAGGGGGACCTTCAGCAGATATTACTTCTATATCTTTATCTAAAACTTTATCTGGATGACGTCCAAATAAATGAGATCCTGGGACAATGCGCGTACCCCCATTCTCTTTATTCATTCCATTTAGCATTATTAAAACATTAGTTACGGCTGGCCTTGAAATAAGTTCGTTATTGTTATTAATATTTTCATTAATTTTGATATTAAATTTATTTCTTTTGATAGATCCTGGAGGCAAAAAATCTTCATTTCGATTAACGGGGTCTGGAAACCACCATTGATCAGTATGAAGATCCATTGCAACGCCACCTGGCTTAGCAATATTTGCTCCAAAGCTTGAAACTAGGAATTCATCTCCAACTATTTCTTTTACGCAATCCACATAATTGTGTTTTGCTAAAATATCTAAAAATACTTTGCCTTTATTTGGCAACATCCATACTCGTTGGTTTACCCCAGCGGCATCAGTATTATTATTATTGAAATCACCCCATTTTTTCTTTTCACTGCCATCCTCGTATGCAAGATTTAATTCTTTTTCTGCATTAGCCTGTTCAATTAGCCTTTCCATAGCTCTTTTATTTAGATCTGGTGGAATAGCGTTTTTAAGTAAACAATAACCCCATTTTTTTAATTCAGTTTTTGCATCTTCTATTGATTCTGTTGGCTTTGGATAATTAAGGTTCATATTTATCCTCTTAATCTTATTTTATGAGGTTTAGATTAATTAGGGCTTCCTTCACTTTTTCTTTTTGATCATCGGTTGCAGGAGAGGTTGGTCTTCTAGCAAAACCACTTTCAAGACCTTGTAAACTTTGAGCATATTTACATAGAGATGGCATATTATCTAAGCCAATTGCATCCCATAAAGGCATTAGTTTTTCATGAAGATCCTTTGCAGTTTCCCAATCTTGATCAATAACAGCGTCCCATAATTTCACAGATGGACCTGGGGCAGCAGTTAAAATTGCTGCAATTGATCCTGGGGCTCCCAATTTGTATGATAAGTAAAGTAGAGCATCAACAGCACTAAAAATCATATTTTCAGGTTTTGCTCTTCTAATTAGGTCAGCAAAAAGTTTCATATCACCAGCGCTTTGTTTTACCCCTAAAACCCCTGGGACTTCATCCATTATTCTTAATAGTAAATCTGGTGATAGATAGCACCAAGGTACAACATTATAAATTAATATTGGTATCTGGCATTCATCATGTATCTCTTTAAAATGTCTTACCATTGCATCATCGTCAGGCCTAAATAAATAGCTTGGTGGTGTTATTTGAAGGGCTGCAACGTTAAGAGACTTTACTGATTTACCTCTTTCAATTACCTCAGATGTCGAATTCGCAATAATACCGGCAACCAAAGGGACCCTACCATTTAAAGATGAAGCCGTTTCCGTCATGACAGACAAATACTCTTCTCGACTTAAAGCATGACCTTCACCTGTGCTGCCTCCAGCAGCTAAACCATGAACACCATTTTCAATTAACCAATCCACTTGTGGCTTTATCAAAGTAAGGTCAATTTCTCCATTTGCTTTGAATGGTGTTGTAAAAGGTGCTATAATTCCTTTTAATGCAGTCATGCTTTTCTCCTTAAAAAAATTCGCTAGATTTTTTATTATAAATAAACTTTATTAAAAATATAAAGCTAAAAGAACATTATAAATTAGTATAGGAAAATATAGATCAATGATAGTTGATACAGAAACTGATATTTTTTTAAAAAATCGTATTAAAAATAATTCAAAATTACATCATTTATTAGATCCTGTAGAATTAAGAACTGAACGTTTGAGACAGTTAAGGGAAGATAATTTAACACCTCCAAAAGTTTATAACGTAGAAAATTTAAAAATAAAAAACCGGTTTAACAAAGATGTTAAATTAAGATTTTATTTTCCAAATAACTTCAATAAAAAAACTAAAATTCCAATTATAGTTTTTTTTCATGGAGGTGGATTTGTTATGGGAGATCTTGATACTCATGACTTTACTTGCAGATCAATTTGCTTAGCATCTCAAATGATTGTTGTAGCTGTGGATTATAGTTTATCTCCAGAACATAAGTTTCCTTATGCAGTAGAAGAGGTTAAGGATGTTCTTAACAGCCTTGTAAATTTTGAAAAAGATTTTTTTATTGATCTTGAAAATATTTTCGTATGTGGAGACAGTGCTGGTGGTAATTTAGCAACTATTTTGGCTATTAACTCAAGGGATAAAAAGGTAATTCCAATAAGAGGTCAGTTATTAGTATATCCCTGTGTCGATCTAACATTAACAATGAGATCCATGGATATTTTTCTAGAAGGTATGACTTTAACTTTTGATACTATGGACTATTTCGTTAAACATTATCTTAATTCAAGTAATGATGCAGTTAACTGGGAAGCATCACCGCTTTTTGCTAAGAATCTACATAATCTCCCTGAAACATTCATCTTTGCTGCTGGATTGGATCCTTTGCTAGATGAAGGAATAGCTTACGCAAATAGATTAAAGAGCTTTGGTAATAAAGTAACTTATAAATTATATCCCGGTCAGATACATGGTTTTTTATCGAATTCAATACATTTTCCTAAAGCTGCTGAATGTATAAAAGAAATAGCAAAAGCAGCTAACTCAATGGTATTGAAAAAGAGGGGTTAAATGGAAAAAATCATCATTTTTGGAGGGTGTGGTTTTTTAGGAAGTTGGATAGTAAAAGCCTTTTTGAAAAAGGGTTATAGCGTTTCAATTTTTGACTTAAAAATCCAAAAAGAATTACTCAGCCATGTTGTCGGAGAGGATATTAATAAAATTAAATTTATTAATGGTGATATAACAAATTATGATCAGGTCCAAGAATCAATAAATGATATGGACCATGTAATAAATTTAGCTGGGTTAATGACTCCAGACTGTAGCTCAAATCCTATTTTAGGCGCCAAAGTAAATCTCCTAGGCTCAATTAATGTTTTTGAAGCTTTGAAAAAAAATAATAATAAGTTTTTAGTTTATGCAAGCAGTGCAGGTGTTTTTGGGCAAAAAGATCATTATTACCCATTTCCAGAAACCCATTACGGTGCATATAAGTTGGCAGTTGAAGGAGTAGCAAGGGCGTATTTAAATGAAGATGGTATTTCAAGTGTTGGAATTAGGCCATATGTAATTTATGGGCCAGGAAGAGAAGTTGGGGGAACAGCGGGGGTAACTTTAGCCTGTAAGGCAGCAAAACAAGGAGAAAGTTATACTATAAATTTTTCAGGCAAGGCAGGTTTTGTTTATGTTCAAGATGTTGTGGATTTAGTTGAAATGTCAATAGCTCAAATTCCTTCAGGCGCATTAACTTTTAATATAAATGGAATAACAGCTGATGTAAGCGAGTTCATAAATTTAATTAAAAAAAATATACCGCTATCAGATATAGGAATCGAAGGTGATTCATTAAGTGTAGTGGATGAAATACGAGGAAATGAGCCCTCTAAAACATTTAAAAAATTTAAGTATACTTCTCTTGAAGATGGGATTAAAAGGACTATCGATTTTTATTGAACCTTGAAAGAAAAAATAAATTATGCCTGTAAATATTTCTTCAAATGCAAAGGGCATATTATTTATAATTGCTGCTGTATCATGTTTGTCTGTAATGGATGGTGTTACAAGATACCTAACAGATTATTATAACGTAATAGCAATTAATATGTTTCGATATTTTTTCTTATTTCTATTTGTAATGTCAATTAACAGCACAGGAAATAAAAGTGTTATTCTGGTTTCAAAAAGTAAGTTTAAACTCATACAAATTTTAAGAGGTACTATTCTTGCTGTAGAGATGTGTTTTGCTCACTATCTTTTTTTAAAGATTGGCCTTATCGAGACACATGCTATTTTTGCAAGTTGTCCTCTAATAGTTGCAGCTTTATCAGTAATTTTTTTAGGAGAAAAAGTAGGTTGGAGAAGGTGGAGTGCAATATTAGTTGGCTTCATAGGTATTTTAATTATGCTTCGACCAGGCACTAAAGTATTTGACCCCTTATCTCTAATAGCATTAGGATGTGCAATTGCGTTTGCTATCTATCAAATTTTAACAAGATATGTGTCTAGTGAAGATAGTCCTGACACGAGTCTTTTTTATACTGGTATTACTGGATTTATAATATTAGGTTCGGTCGGGCCTTTCTTTTATACATCGGTTGATAATGCTCATTGGTTATGGTTGTTATTAGTCTGTATGCTTGGGGCAGGGGGACATTTTTTAATGATAAATGCTTTCAAACATAGTGAGGCTTCAATATTGCAACCTTTTACATATCTCCAGCTAGTTTTCGTTTCTATAATTGGTGTGTTAATATTTAATGAAAAGTTGGAGAGTGAAATAGTCATAGGTTCATTAATAGTGATTGTAGCAGGACTATTCACATTTTGGAGAGAATATGTAAAAAACCAAATTAGTGAGGGGATTAATTAATTGTCTAAATATAAATATAAATATAAAAATATTCTTTTAACTGGCGCAGCTGGAGCCTTAGGCAATCAACTAAGGGAAACATTATCTAAAGAATGTGATTTGCTTAGAATTTCTGATAAGGAAAATTTAGAAAAAAAATTTCATAATGAGGAAGTTCAAATTGCTGATCTTGCTTCCGCAGAATCAATATTAAAATTAACAAAAGATATAGACTGTATTGTTCATATGGGCGGGCAAAGTATAGAAGGTTCTTGGGATAATGTTTTAAATTCAAACATTATAGGTATGTACAATCTATATGAGGCATGCAGAAAAAATAAAATTAAAAGAGTTATCTGGGCTAGTTCAGTTCACACAGTTGGTTTTTATCCAAGATCCGAGGTTATAGATAGTAAAGTAATGCCAAGGCCAGATAGCAATTATGGTTTGTCAAAAGTTTTTGGAGAATCGCTAGCGCAATATTACTGGGATAAGTATAAAATCGAAACTGTGTCTGTAAGAATTTACTCATGTGTGGAAGAGCCCAAGGATCATAGGATGCTTTCAACATGGTTAAGCTATGATGATTTAAGAAGCTTAATAGTAGCATGTATGAATAGTTCAAATGTACAACATTCTGTTATTTTTGGTGTGTCCAAAAATGATTCATTACTAATTGATAACAAGTATGCAAACCACATTAGTTATAAACCTAAAGATAATGCAGAAGCGTATCGACAAAAAATAGAAAAAAATCATGGTTTTGTTGATGCACAAGATCCTCTTGTAACCACTCATGGAGGATATTTTGTTTCTGCAGGACATTATGATGATACTTAAATGTTTTCAAAATTTTGATTAAAAAATCCTAAAAAATTATAATATCTAAATTTTGGTTTAATAATCTTACAGAAATAAAAAAGTGAATTAGTTAACAAAAAGATAATAATGAAAATTTTATTAATTTTTACTTGCCTTTCTTGTAATAATTGAGAAGATACGAATCAATTGGAAACAATTGTTTCTGTAGTGGGTTATTATTCGGGGGAATTATAATTAACTTGGTGGTGACCTTAATTTTAAATACTAGGGAGGAATTTTATGAAATTCAAATCTAGCCTATTCGTAGGCGCTGTAGCTTTAGCTGCAACTAGTTTAGTAGCTGTATCAGCAAATGCTGATAAACTACGTTGGAAAATGCAAAGTACTTGGGGTAGCCAGGTAGCAATTAACGGTGAAGCAGCTGTTTATTTCTCTAACAAAGTTAAAGAAATATCAGGTGGTGACGTTCAACTAAGGTTTCATGAGCCAAACGCTCTTGTTCCTTCATTAGAAGTATGGGATGCTGTTAAGAACGGATCAGTAGATGCAGGTTATACAACACCTGGTTATCATGCTGGAAAAATCCCTGCAGTTTCTTACTTTACTGCTGTTCCTTTTGGACCAGGTGCAAGTGAGTACCATGGTTGGATGGAATATGGCGGAGGCCAGCAGTTAAAAGATAGAATTTATGGCGAGTATGGCCTTAAAGCTCTTAACTGTTTAACACACGCTCCTGAAACTTCAGGTTGGTTTAGAAAGAAAATCAACAAAGTTGAAGAGTTAAAAGGAATGAAAATGCGTTTCTTTGGACTAGGTGCGATGGTTATGAGTAAAATTGGTGTGTCAACACAATTACTAGCAGGTGGAGATATTTATCCAGCTCTAGAAAAAGGTGTTATTGATGCAACTGAATTTTCAATGCCTACACATGACTTAAGTTATGGTTTCTATCAGTTAGCTAAGTTTAACTACTTCCCAGGCTGGCATCAGCAAACATCAATTGGTGAGCTATTAATGAGCACTAAGGGTTGGGGTGGTTTAACAAAGACTCAGCAGGGTATCATCAACACAGCTTGTCGTGATACTATGTGGTGGGCACTTGTTAGATCTGATGCAAAGCAGGTTCCTGCTATGCGTGAGTTAGAGAAAAAGGGAGTTACATTTGTAACATGGCCTGATTCAGAGATTTCTAAGTTCAAAAGAGCATGGGAAGCAGTTGTAGAAGAAAAGTCAGCTTCTGATCCATTGTTTAAAGAAATCACTGCTAGCTATGATGCTTTCAGAAAAGACTACAGTATTTGGTCTTCAAGAGCGTACTTAAAAGCTAAACAGTACTAAATAATTAAATAGTGCACCTGCTTTTGCAGGTGTACTGTATTCTTTTTTTAATATAATTTTATAGAACATATTTGATAAGTTATTTAATATTTACTTATTATTTTTAATTAGGGGAATAGAATGGCGCTTACTGAACAAAATATGGCAGGTTTGGTATCTATTAGTGAGACACTTAGAGTTATAGTTAATAGAGTAGGTAGAGCTAGTACATGGCTTTTGGTTCCCTTGGTCATAATTACTATGTGGGATGTAGTTGCAAGAAAGTTAGTTTGGATACAAATCTGGATGGTTGCTAACTTTGGGTCTTTCTTTGAGTCTACTCTAATGCAAGAGATGGAGTGGCATCTTCATACAGTCGTTTTTTGTTTAGTTCTAGGTTATGGTTATACTCATAATAGGCATGTTAGAGTTGATTTTTTAAGAGAAAATTTCACGTTTAAATCAAAAGCAAAAGTTGAGTTTTATGGTAACTTGTTGTTTATGTTACCTTTTACACTAATTTGTGTTTATTTCTCTTGGATATACATGGTGGATTCATATGTTATTAATGAAGTTTCTGCATCTTTGGTTGGTTTAAGTAACAGATGGATAATTAAAACATTCCTTCCAATAGGATACTTTTTCTTATTCTTAGGTGGAATGTCTGTAATGATACAATTAATCGCAGTAATCTGGGGTGATAATAAGAAGAAACTAGACCTTATGGTCTTGGATTACGATGAACAAAAGAAATAAGATATTGTATTCATACATATGAGATAAAAGATGTGGTTTTCAAAAGTTCCCGGCTATATATTTGATAAGCAAAAAACACCTTACTTAACAGAGGCTAAAGAGCTAACTTTAGCCCAGTCACAATATGAACTAGTGGCATACGGTGTCTTTGTGGGAACTATGTATAGTATAATAGGTTTAGCAGCAGCACTGAATCTTTTACAAGATGCAACTTTAATTCATTTAATCTGGTTATTTGTATCTGTCGGAGTCATATGCTCCATCTTTAACGTAATAAGAAAATACGAAATTATCTCTTCGTATATCATATCAATCGCTCCTGCGATTGTTGTATCGTTTTGTTTATACGAAGCTTTTATTGCGCATGCATCATTTGTATCGCTTACGATTTTACTTTGTCTTTTTCTGTTATCTCTCAAATATGGCTGGAGGGTAACTAAAATTGTTGCTTGGCAAAGGTATACTGGTGAATTTAAAACTAATAATTATAAGAAAGTGTAGGAGCCGTTATGGATTTTGTTGATATTATAGTCGAATACTTACCAATATTCATGTTTTTGACTATGGGGGTACTTCTCTTTATTGGATATCCGGTTGGATTTATTCTTGGAGGTGTAGCTATTACATATGGCTTTATTGGATATCTCTTTGGCGTTTTTAAAATTGCGGAGTTTTTTAACTTTGTACCTCGAATGTGGGGTTTTTCGGCAGAAAACCTAATATTGGTTGCTATACCTAGCTTCGTTTTTATGGGTACGATGATGGAAAGAAGTGGTATAGCGAACGACTTGCTTAGAACCACTCAGATATTACTTAGAAAAGTTCCTGGTGGTTTGGCAATGTCGGTTACCGTTATGGGAACAGTTTTGGCTGCTATGACAGGTATTATTGGCGCTTCAGTTACTATGATGACAGCTCTAGCATTGCCAACAATGTTAAAAAATAAATATAGTCATGCCCTTGCAACTGGTGTTATCGCTGCTTCGGGTACATTAGGGATATTAATACCACCAAGTATTATGTTGATTATTATGGCTGATATTATGCAGGTTTCCGTTGGTAACTTATTCATGGGTGCGGTTATTCCTGGTTTAACGTTGGCCCTGATGTATTTAATATTTATTTTTATATGGTGTTCTATTGATAAGAAAGTTGCGCCAGCTCTTAAAGAAGGTGATTTAGTCTATGAAAAGGGCAGATTACCACAAATGGTTCTAAAAGCTTTTCTTCCACCGGTAGCTTTAATTGTTCTTATTAAAGGTTCTATTCTATTAGGTTGGGCAACACCTAGTGAAGCTGGAGCAGTTGGTGCTTTTGGAGCGACGCTACTTGCTATTATTGGTAATAAATTTACCATACCAATGTTAAGGAGTGTTTTGCACTCATC